>ERZ1292625.119-Hain-H41-01um-R1-119-length-128658-cov-7_pt1 | contig 128658 bp, 136 predicted proteins | sample MGYA00564400_ERZ1292625 | MGnify/ENA primary metagenome ERZ1292625 (study PRJEB36523, sample SAMEA6512639) | groundwater metagenome | collected 2019-01-08 | study: AquaDiva: Metagenomics assemblies of 32 groundwater samples
ATGCTACAATAGATTTTAATATGTTAGTGTCCTAAATGTCCGATGCCTCGACCTTTTTGTTTTTCATAGTTTGAAATATTATTTAATCTTGAAAAAATCGTTAATATTCGTCACAAATACAATAGAAATCTTCGCTCTGTATATTACACCAGTTGCCAGTGTAGCCACCTGCGTCGTAGCCACCCGCAGGAGCGCCCCACGGCCTGCATGACCCATCCTGTTCACCGTTCTCCCGCCCTCTAATCTTGTTACCAAAATTGCCCCTGGTCGCTTTGGCGGATTTCCAGTGGTGAAAGTTCCATAGTCATAATAACAATACTTACGATAGTCTCCTGAAGGAGTGTTAGAAGGAGATTTGGGGATTTCTTTTAAAACACCCGCGTCTACAATCTCCTGCATGCTCTTCTCAAAATAGTCGCCTGCTTCTCCCTCGCATGCACCATAACCAGGGTGATAATTTTGAGGCATTCTATGATTTTTAGTATAAAACGCCACCAGGGCGGTATTTAAGGTTCTAAGATCAGCTCTTCTTGTAGTATCTCTTGCCATCCTTCTTGCAATACCAATTGCACCGGTCACCAAAACCGCCAGCACAGCAATTATTGCCATCACAACAACGACTTCTATTAATGTAAAACCTTGATTTTTCTTCGAATTCATAAGTTTTATCTTTCCAAAAAGCAAAAGTAGATACTTTTATTATAAGCTTATGTCATTGCCTGTCAATTGTGACTCGCGAAAGATATAGCGGTATGGTTGACGGGTAGAATAATAACTATCACTACAAAATAAAAAATCGCTGAAAACTCAGCGATTTTTTGATAGGTAACTATTTGGTGCTGCGGAGAGGACTTGAACCTCCACGACCTAAATCGGCCACTAGCCCCTCAAGCTAGCGCGTCTACCAATTCCGCCACCGCAGCATAATATTATTTTTTTTGGTGCCCGGGGCGGGACTCGAACCCGCAAGGTCTGGTATGACCAAAGGATTTTAAGTCCTTCGCGTATACCAATTCCGCCACCCGGGCGTATCTGGAGGCCTCGCCCGGAATTGAACCGGGGTAAACGGTTTTGCAGACCGCTGCGTAACCACTCCGCCACGAGGCCAGGGTTGAGGAGCAGTGATGCTCCTCTTCTAATTGATCTAATATGGACTTTCGTTGCTGTTTTTCAGACTCCCAACCGCGAGTTGCTTCAAATGGCAACTCTTTAACAAGGTTAATCGTTTCCATTAGAATGTGGGACAGGAAGAACATTCGAGGTGCGATAATATCTAACGTTGGGTAACCCCCATGAAATTGAGGTATATTTACCTCGATAGTTTCTTCTATCATGTTTCCATGTGCGGATGACCACATTCCCCGATGCCTCGGGCCGGCAACGATTTCACCAAAATATACGAGCATCTCGCCATCTGTATCTTCTTCTCGCTCGTGCATCCTGAGATATGTACAGCCAGAAGATGCTTCTTCCAGACTGAGCCAGAATCCTCCTTCGTTCTGGCCTATAAGCAGTTTATCTTTCTTCTTTGAATCCACAGTAAACTGTTTGAAAAGCAGGGTTGGAATCTCACGAACATCCATTTCCCCTCCTTATATTGGGAAAGTGCATTTATCTGAACATGTATATTTTACAGTATTTTAGCCCTAAAGTCACTTACAAATTAAAATAAAGCCGATATATGCGACTTTATTTGGAGCGGGAAACGAGATTCGAACTCGCGACCTCATCCTTGGCAAGGATGCGCTCTAGCCAACTGAGCTATTCCCGCATGGTGGCGAGACCCGGAATCGAACCGGGGACGCAAGGATTTTCAGTCCTTCGCTCTACCAACTGAGCTATCTCGCCGCATGTTAAAAACTTGGTAATTTACTGGTGGGCGCTATAGGACTCGAACCTATGACCCCCTCGGTGTAAACGAGGTGCTCTAGCCAACTGAGCTAAGCGCCCAAATATTACCAGAACATTATACTATAAAACGTCTAGTTGTAAAAGGAAAATTGATAAATTGCTGATTTCTTCTTGACATAAGAGAGTATAATATTTATGTAAGGATTTCATCCTTGCGAGTACCTGTTTTATAGACAATTCCTCTACTTTTAAAGCTTCTTCCCTTGATGCCCTTGAACTTGCCCGCGGGGCTTAAAGTGAACGGCTAAGTACCTATTTGGGATATTCGAGTAGTATTGCATGCGCGGCAATACAAAAGATATTCCAAAGTACCTCGGTCATTTACTAGCATAGTATCAAGGAACAGCACAAAAGTAGAGAGTAAAGAACGCACAAGGGCGGACAAGGAGGTCTAATTTATAAGAAACCAAGCCCTTAAAAGAATTTGCAGAAACGAACCCCCGGTGCGAATGCACTTTTCCCACCGGGGTTTCACTTTGTTTTTTTGTTTTCAAATGCTTTAAAATTACATATAATAAAACCCATGAAAAGATTTTTTAAGATTTCAGTCCCGATTGCTATATTAATAATTCTACTAGGATTTATTGCCTACAATACCGGAATCCTAAGTTTTAGAAGTTTTCCTCAAGATTCGGGTCCAAAGCAAGTGACTCTGAACTGTACCTATCACGGACAGAAGGTAGCTATCAGTGAAAACTTGTACCAAAGTGTAGATGACTACTATAGTTCGGAACCTAAAAAGAGACTCATGAACCATCAGTCTTATGTTTCTGAAGATAAAAAAGATGCAACCATCAAAAACTTAACAAAAAAGATTGAAGATAAAGGGGCAGAACTTGGATTATCCGAAGACCAAACGGTGGACTTGGCAACTTGTTTTGTCCAAAATATACCCTATGACAGTGAAAAGGCAAAAATAGTTTTATCTGCAAGTCCGGCGGATAAAGTAGCAAGAATGACAAACAAGGAGTACGCGGATAGGTTCCCATATGAAACTCTCTATGACAACAAGGGGATTTGTACCGACAAATCATACCTAGAATCAGCAATTCTCAAAGAAATGGGTTATGGTACGGCACTTCTAATCTTTGATAAAGAAAAGCATATGGCGGTTGGGGTGAAGGCACCACAAGGATACACAACATTTAACACCGGGTATGGCTATATTGAGACAACAAATACCGGTTTTAAGGTTGGGCAGCTGCCACAGATAGACAAAGGTGTCGGAGGGGCAAAGAAAGCCGAACTTGATAAAGTGTCTACGGATCAGACGGGGGATGTTATTCCTGAGTTTCCGGAGTCGGACTTCTCACCGCCTTCTGAGGTAATAAAAGTTGCGGATGGTCAGGAGTACGAGCGAATCATCGAGATATCAAAAGAAATAAACAGGTTAAAAGAGATCACAGTTGCCATAAACTCAAAAAACAAGGAAGTTGTTGCTTATAGAGACGAGCTTAAAAAGTCTGAGGGAGAGGCTCAGGCGGCTAAAGATGAGCTAGCAAGCAGTGAGTCAGATTTAAACCGAGCTAAGGCAAAGTACAACAGTAGCCCAACAGATGAAAACTATGATGCATACAGGAAGGTATATGACGAGTATCAAACTGTTTACTACCAAACGAAAGGCGTGATAGGCAGTTACAATGCGAATGCTGGGAAATACAACGAAAATGTTAGGCAGCTAAACAGTCTCATAGATGAGTATAACAAGCTGATAAAAAACGACTAAAATATTTTGATTTTTATGATATAATAACGAAGCTATGAAAAAACCAAAACTTTCAACCACCCTAAATGAAGAGCTGAAAAATCACTCCAAGAAAGACAAGAAAAGACGCATCATTGCTAACAGTCTTGTCGTTCTTACTGTTGTAGTTTTTGTGATATTGGCCAAAGTATTTATTTTCAAAGGCGATATAAAGATAAGTGACGATAATAAAAAAGCACCGAGTGAAAAAATAGAGAGCCAGCCAGAGGTAAAAGATGAAACAAAGCCGGCAGAAGTGCCAGCAACAACACCTGCGGCCCCCACTGCCCCTGCCACTCCCGCACCGGAAACAGGATATACCACCTATGTTGTGAAAGAAGGGGATACATTAAGTTCTATAGCAAATGCGAACAATATGACATCCAAACAGCTCATGGACTATAATGGAATAGTTGACCCGACACTCATGCCGGGACAGAATATCAAAATACCAAAGTAATTTAAAATTTATAATTAAAAATGCAAAAATATTCTGTCATTCCCGCGAAGGCGGGAATCCAGGAAAATAGATTCCGGATCAAGTCCGGAATGACAAACTAATTAATAAAAGGAGATTAAAAAATGATAATGTTTATAGGATTAGGCATAGTAGTACTACTAGTTGTTGGTGTTATTTATATCTACAACAGTCTTATAAGGGCAAAGATTAGGGTTGATGAGGCATGGAGCGATATCGATGTTCAGCTTAAAAGAAGATATGATCTTATACCAAACCTAATAGAGACAGTGAAGGGTTACGCAAAGCACGAAAAAGAAGTTTTTGAGAAGGTTACAAGGGCAAGAACTGAGGCTATGGGAGCTACTGACCCTGCAACTAAAGGTAAGTCAGAAAATATGCTAACTGATACCTTGAAAAGTCTTTTTGCGGTTGCTGAAAACTACCCAGACTTAAAAGCAAATGAGAACTTTCTGGAGCTGCAACGTGAACTAACAGATACTGAGGATAAGATTCAGGCAGCTAGACGCTTCTACAACGGAAATGTTCGAGACTTTAACACGAAAATTCAGGTTTTCCCAAACAATATGTTAGCGGGTATACTTGGATATAAAGATAGGGAATTTTTCGAGGCCGAAGAGGGCGACAAAAAGCCAGTTAAGGTCGATTTCAAATCTTGAAATCGACAAATTCTCAATTCTCAATTCTCAATTTTCAATCAAATCTCAAATAACAAATTTCAAAAAGCCAATATTGGGATCTTGGACAATGCATTAGAAATTAGAAATTATTAATTTGGAATTATAAAACATGGCTCTGGTCTATAATGAAATAGGTTCAAATAAAAGAAAGACGGTCTTTTTTATGGCCGGTTTTCTTATTTTTATTATCGGTATGGGTTGGGTTTTTTCCAGAGCCCTTGGGATGTATTGGATACTTCCTTTGGCAGTTGCTTTTGCCTCTATTCAGGCAGTTACAAGCTATTGGTACAGTGACAAAATTACATTAGCCATTTCAAAGGCAAAAGAGATTACTCATGAGAATAATAAAGAAATTTTCCATATTGTAGAAAATCTTTGTATTACGGCCGGACTTCCTATGCCAAAGATTTATATTATAGAAGATTCTGCTCCGAATGCATTTGCGACCGGACGAGATCCTAAACATGCTGTTATTTGCTATACCACCGGAATATTGGAAAAGCTTGATAAGACTGAACTTGAGGGAGTTACGGCACACGAACTCTCACATATTGGAAACTATGATATACGTTTGATGACAGTAATAGTGGTTTTAGTAGGTATAGTTACACTTCTTTCTGACTGGTTTCTCAGATTTACTTTCTGGGGAGGAGGGGATGATGATAGTGATAACGGTCAGTTAGGATTAATTCTGATGATTGCGGGGATTTTTCTAGCGTTACTTGCGCCACTGGCTGCAATGTTTATACAGTTAGCGTTATCCCGAAATCGGGAATATCTGGCCGACTCAAGTGGAGTTCTTATGACTCGCTATCCGGAAGGACTGGCAAAAGCACTTGAGAAAATATCGGCAGACACTGAACCGCTTGAAGCGGCAAATAGGGCCACGGCACATCTTTATATTACAAATCCACTAAAAGGTCATAAAGGGAAACCTCGCGGATGGTTTAGCGGACTTTTTCAGACACACCCACCGGTAGAGGAGAGAATAAAAAGGCTTCGTGAAATGTAGCAACGTTTTGTCATTCCGACCGATACCACAAAGTGGAGAGTGGAGGAATCCCTTTTTCTCCGTCATTCTGGCTTGTCCAGAATCCATTCTTTGTCATTCCCGTCATTCGACTCTGAGGCCTGAGCCTCATCGCTCAGACTCGAAGAGCGGAGGCGGGAATCCAGTTTTTAAATAATTTCTACTTTTTTAGAAAAAGTAGAGCAAAAATCGCGACTTAAACGGATTCTCAAAAGGTCACTCAAAGCTCGATTCAAATTTGAAAAATGACAACAAGCCGATTCCGGAAGCCATATTTTCAAAAGTTCATCTCGCATATCGTTCTTTTTTCGAACCGATAGTCGCATTAAAACATTGTTTATTCTCGCTTCCAAAAAACCATGCCAGGAAGGATCTGAAGTGATAGTCGGGATTAAAATATTATTTATGAAAAATACAAGTTCAACAATTTTATCATTTCCATCAGTTGCCACACTTTAAAAACCTTGTTTTTAAAAATTATGTTTGATATTATATTTTTAAATAAATAAATTTTTGATCTAGGAGGGAAAATGGGTATTTTAATAGCAGTAGTCGTTATAACACTAGTCGTCGCCGCAATCGGCGCGGGCGTTTATGTTCTTATTTTCAGGGCTAAACATAAAAAAGAGGTGATGGCAAACTCACAAACGATAGGTGGTGGTGTTCCTGTGTATGGTTCAACACCAGAACAGCAAGTTCAAGGCCAGCCGGATTTCACGAGTAATATGACAGCAGAAACGAGTCAACCAGCCCCTGCTCCTAGCCCAATGATGAATGATATTACAGGAAGTGGACTTGCAGATGATGCCATGGCTGGTATACAGCAACCGTTTCAACCGCCGGCACAAGAGCCTTCTGTTGAAGTACCACAAGAAGTCCAGCCATCAATAAGTCGGGATTTTGCTCCAGAAACAACAAAGCCAGAAGTCCCAACTGATAGTGTTTCGCCTACTCTCGCGGTAGAAACACCTAGTTTAGATAATGCCCTTGACCTAAATCAGCTTGGTTCTCAAAACAACGGAGGAGGAAGTATACTTGATGACACGCAGACAGTTGCTCCTATTTCTGAAATGGCCAAAGAGGATATGGGCCAGACACCGGATGGCGATATGACTGACTTTTCAGTACCCGTTACAAAAGAAAATGAATCACTGGAACAGGTAGAGTCTGAGCTTGGAGAGGCGGCAGTATCTGCACAGACAGAGACAAAAGAGGAACCAAATGAAACACCAGCTCCACAACCCGGGCCAATAAGTACCCCTGAACCCACAGTCGCTCCGGAACCACTGGTTGTACCCGAATTTACAGCACCCACTGATGCACCGGTTCCACAACAACCTGTAGAAAATGTTGTTCCGGCACCGGACAATGTAGGAGGCGGACAGGACACGGATACAAAAGAAATGAATATATAATAAAGATTTTATCTAAAAAAGAGGGGTATAAGCCTCTCTTTTTTGTTATAATTTACCGTCTTCCTGTCATCCTCGGGCTTGACCCGGGGATCCAGAAAATAAGAATCAAGAGATGGATTCCTGCCTTCGCTCTTCGAGTCTGAGCGATGAGGCTCAGGCCTCAGAGTCGAATGACGGGAATGACAATGTGAGGTGAAATGACGATGTGAAAGCCTTATATTTCTGGTATAATTGCTTTATGGAAAAGATATCTTTAAGTCAGGCGAAGGAGAGGGCAAGTAAGTTGCGGGCAGAAATAGACCGTATCCGTTATGCTTATCATGTTCTAGATAAAGAAATAGTTTCAGAAAGTGCGAAGACGTCCTTAATGCATGAGCTTTCGCAACTCGAAGAAACATACCCGGAGATTATTACATCCGACTCACCGACACAGCGGGTAGCCGGGAAATCGCTATCAAAGTTTCAGAAAGTTCGTCATGCACGTCCCGGCATGTCTCTAAATGATGTTTTTGACACGCAGGAACTTGAGACTTGGGAAAAAAGAGTTCAGAAACTCGTTCCTAACAAAAAATTAGATTATTATGTGGAGCTAAAACTAGATGGACTCTCCGTTTATTTGACATATGAAAAAGGGCTTTTGAAGACCGCTGCCACTCGCGGTGATGGTACGACCGGCGAGGATGTGACACAAAATATACGAACCATTGAGAGCATTCCCTTGAAGCTGACTGAACCTGTCGACATAGAAGTGCGCGGTGAAGTTTATATGGACCATAGCCAATTTGAGAAGGTAAATAAAGAACAAGAAAAACTTGCCAAACCGACTTATGCTAATCCAAGGAATCTGGCAGCCGGGACTTTAAGGCAACTAGATCCTAAAATTGTTGCCTCTAGGAAGCTGAAGTTTATGGCTTGGGCTATATATGAAAAGGGGATTAAAACTCACGAACAAGAGCATGAAATGGCAAAAAAGCTCGGATTCAAGGTTGAACCGAACTCAAAGCATGCCACAAACCTCAAAAAAATAGAAAAATACCTAGAGGAGTGGGAGGATAAACGAAAAAAACTCCCATATCAAACGGATGGGGCAGTGATAAATATTAACTCTGAGGAGTTAGTTAATAAATTAGGAATAGTGGGTAAAGCTCCCCGCGGGGTGGCAGCGTATAAGTTCTCTGCCGAACAAGTGACGACAAAACTGGAGGATATTCGCGTGAATGTTGGTAGAACTGGCGCGGTGACGCCATATGCTGTTTTAACCCCTATCAAGGTGGCCGGGAGTACCGTGTCTCGGGCTACTCTTCATAATGAAGACGAGATTAAACGCAAAGACATACGCATCGGTGATACAGTTGTCATCCAAAAAGCAGGAGATATCATCCCAGAGGTAGTACAATCCCTGCCAAATCTAAGAACAGGAAAAGAAAAGATATTCAAAATGTCCAAGACCTGCCCGATATGCGGAGGACCGGTCGTCAAACCGGAGGGCGAGGCGGTAGCTCGCTGTATAGCCGAGAACTGTTTTGCTATAGAAATGCAGAAAATAGAACATTTTGTATCAAAGGGGGCATTCAACATGGAGGGCCTCGGTGAGAAAATTGTCACACAGTTGATAGAAGAAGGGCTCATTACCGATGCAACAGACCTTTTTGCGCTAACTGAAGGAGATTTAACGCCTCTAGAAAGATTTGCAGAAACCTCGGCTAAAAATACGGTGGAGTCTATCCAGGAACATAAAAAAGTATCATTTAGGAGATTTCTCTATAGCCTCGGTATCCGACATGTCGGGGCGATAACGGCATCAGATATCACGAGAAAATTCAGGAGATTGGAAGACATACAGAGCGCTTCGCTTGAGGATTTGCAGGCAATTGACGGTATCGGTGATGTTGCATCAGAAAGCATCTATAGATGGTTCCGAAATAAAAAGAATCTAGAATTCCTTAAGAAGCTAAAGGACAACGGGGTAGAAATAGTTTATGAAGCAGTAAAGAATAAGTTGGAAGGAAAAACCTTCGTTCTAACAGGTTCCTTAAATACTATAACCCGTGATGAAGCGGAGGAGATGATACGCGTGAACGGCGGAAGCGCCTCGGGCTCTGTCTCAAAAAGCACCGATTTTGTTGTCGTCGGAGACAATCCCGGCTCAAAAGCCGAAAAGGCAAAAGAATTAGGTGTAAAAATAATAAGCGAAGAAGATTTCTTAAAGATGGTGAAGTAAGGTATAATTTAAAACTATGGGAAGTAAAATATCAAAAGAAGAGGTTGAATATCTGGCAAAGCTGGCGAGAGTTGGTTTGACTGATGCTGAAGTTACCAAATACCAGAAGGATTTAGCGGATATCTTGGGCTATATGGATAAGCTAAATGAAGTGAACACTGATAATGTTGAACCGATGGCGCAAGGAATTCGGGCGCAGAATGTGGTGCGAGGGGACCGAATCGAGATACTTGAGGGCACACCCGCAGAACTACTATCTGAAGCGCCGTCGCATGAGGATGGTTTTATTAAAGTAAAGTCGGTGTTTGAGTAGATGGATATTAGGCGATGCCAATATAGGGTTTCTGCAAAAGCAATCATAGAGGATGAGTCTGGAAAAATTCTTTTGATTCAAGAGGAAAATGGATTATGGGAGTTACCAGGTGGAGGGATAGAATATAGAGAAGACCCTAAAAAGGGGTTGAAAAGAGAGGTGACCGAAGAAATTGGCGTAGGGATAAGCCAACTCTCGGATAACCCTGACTATGTGTGGACCCAAGACAGAAGAAAAGAAAAGGGATATTATGCATTATATTTGGGTTATAAAGCGAGTATTGAATCTTTCGATATAAAATGTAAATCTGGAGAATGTGTCGATTGGGCTTTTTACAGTAAAAATGAATTTAGAAAAATTAAGATTCATCCGATATTAACAAACTTTGTGAAGATTTATTAAATGGAAACTATAAATAAAACAATTAAAGAATTGCAAAATGAGGACAAAAGAGAAGTCCTTTCTAGCTATTTAAATAGAATTAAGGAAGTTGAGCCGAAACTTCATGCTTTTGTGACTGTTGCGAGCAGTTCAGAAGAAATAGAAATAAAGAACAACCCAGACAGTATCTTAAACGAGATTCCTGTTGGTATTAAGGATGTTTTGTGTACGAGGAATTTACGGACAACTGCAAGCGCTAAAATGCTCGATGGCTTTATACCGCCTTATGATGCGACTGTGGTGAAGAGATTAAGGGATGCGGGGGCTATAATAATTGGCAAAAACAACTGTGATGCTTGGGCACATGGAGCTTCTACGGAGAACTCTGACTATGGAGTTACGCCAAATCCTTGGGATTTGACACGGGTTTCCGGCGGTTCATCCGGCGGTTCTGCTGTAGCCGTAGCAGCAGGTGAAGTGCCATATTCCATTGGTACAGACACAGGTGGTTCTATTCGTCAGCCGGCAAGTTTCTGCGGAGTAGTGGGCTTGAAACCGACTTATGGTAGAGTTTCACGATACGGACTTATCGCTATGGGCTCATCCTTTGACTGTCCCGGACCAATAACGAAAACAGTTGAAGATGCGGCCATTGTAATGAATGTGATTGCAGGAAAAGACGAAAAGGATGCGACGACTTTGAAGAATGATTCTGGACAAGCCAGAATGACGGAAATTGATTACACAAAAGATTTAAATAAAGACTTAAAAGGCATAAAGATTGGTGTACCAAAAGAACATTTTCAGATGGGGATAGATAAAGAAGTTGAAGAAATCTTTAGAAACTCACTTAAAGTTTACGAGAAGTTAGGTGCTGAGATTGTCGATATTTCTTTACCGCATACAGAATATGGAGTGGCGACATATTACATCATTCAGACTGCTGAAGTATCGTCAAATCTAGGCAGATATGATGGCGTGAAGTATGGATACAGCGCCAAAGAGTCAAAAGACCTAATAGATTCCTACTTCAAAACCCGAGATGAAGGATTTGGTGATGAGGCGAAGAGGCGAATAATGCTTGGGACATATGTTCTTTCATCCGGCTACTATGACGCGTACTATCTAAAGGCGGCGAAAGTAAGGAGGCTAATCCATGATGACTTTATAAAGGCATTTGAGAAGGTGGATGTAATACTGTCTCCAGTTAGCCCAACACCGGCATTTAAAATCGGTGAAAAGGCAGATCCTGTTTCCATGTATTTAGCAGACGTTTATACTGTTCAGGTAAATCTTGCTGGTGTGCCGGCGATATCAATACCCGCAGGTTTCTCGGCTAACAAGTTGCCGATTGGGATACAGGTGATAGGGTCTCATTTTGAGGAGAGTAAGATATTGAACGTAGCAAATATGTTTGAGAAAGCTACAGAAAATGAAGAGTGGAGAAAGTTTAAGGTGGTCGTTTAGTTTTTCTTGTCATTCCGACCGACTTCCTGAAAGGACAAGTGGAGGAATCCCTTTCTCTGTTTTTATTTATCTCCTTTTTTAGAAAAAGTAGAGTAAAAATCGCGGCTTAGGCGGTCTCTCAAAGTGTCGTCTGGTTCGTTCACTCATCTTTAAAAAAATTAACTCGTTTCACTCAAACAAAATTATTTTTAAAGGTTCGTTCGCTCCCAGACTTTCTTTTCGAGCCGATAGCCGCATATCGTATCTAGTTTGCATTAGGGGCTTTGAGTTTTGAGCTTTTGAGATTATAATTTGTTTAGTATTTCGACATTAGAGTTTAGAATTTAAGCGGAGCATGTATGGGAAAAAATCAGAAAATAAAACTAGAGCGGAAGCTTGAGCAGATAAAAAGGGAAAAGAGGAAGAAGGAGAGAAATAGAAAGATTGTCAAATCAAGTTTGGTGGGATTTGCCGTAATAGTTTTCTGTGCGGTAGGATTCCTAGGATATAAAAAGTTTGTGCCAAAGAACACTAACCAATCAACAACAAATAAATCTAACGAAGTAAAAAAGGAGCAGGATGTGAAAAAATATGACAAATATCCAGACATGGTAATAGATCAAAACAAAAAATATACTGCCTTAATGAAAACCAATAAGGGCGACATAACAGTTGAACTTGATGCAAAAAACACTCCAAAGACAGTAAACAACTTTGTTTTCTTGTCGCGAGAAGGTTTTTATGACGGTCTCTCGTTCCACAGAATTATTAAAGACTTTATGATACAAGGCGGAGATCCGAAAGGTGACGGGACAGGCGATCCCGGGTATAAGTTTGACGATGAACCGATAGTGAAAGATTACTTACCCGGGACATTAGCAATGGCAAACTCCGGTCCTAATACGAACGGCTCGCAATTTTTCATAATGACGGGCGACTACTCTGGTGGAAAGTTGCCGAAAAATTACATTATTTTTGGTAACGTTATAACAGGGATGGACACAGTAAAGAAGATTGCTGAGACACCGGTAGAGAGTGGTGGTGAAGGGTCAAAGCCAAGTGAAAAGGTCACAATCAATTCTATTGAGATTCAAGATAATTGATTGTAAGTAACAAGGGACAAGAAACAATGATCAAGCAAATATTAAATATCAATATTCAAGAACTAAATAAATCTTTTTGTAGTTTATTAATTGTATATTGTTTGTATCTTGCAGCTTGTATCTTGTATCTTTTGGGAGGAAACCAATAGTGGACACAACATTTTTATATTTAGTGCTTTGGGCGGGAGTTCTTGCAGTAATTTTTACTATTCTCATAAAAAAGGGTTGGACGCTTGGCGGAGGAAGTCGAGGGAAAACTTCCAAGGGTAAACTAGATACAAACTTTGTGAGGAGTAAGTGGCAGGAGATCGAAGTGTTGATGAGCCAGCAAAAACCGAGTGCGTATAAAGTAGCTATACTAGACGCGGATAAACTGCTGGATTATGTTCTGAAAGCGAAGGTTGGTTCTGGTGGAACTATGAAAGATAGGTTAGTAAAATCAAGAAAACTTTACGCTGACTACCAAACATATAAAAATGTCGGTTCTGCACATGGTTATAGAAATAGGGTGGTCCACGATGAACAGCATGAACTCTTTCCTGTTGAAGTAAAAAAAATGATTTCTTATTTTGAAAAAGCACTCCGTGAACTAAGGGCACTCTAGGTTGTCATTCCGGACTAGACCTGCCTAGCGTCAAGGCTGGTCCGGAATCTATATAAAAATACTGGATTCCCGCCTTCGCGGGAATGACAGGGGGAATACTCAAAAAGAAGCCTCCTTTTTAGCATTTCTTACGATGTTTTCATATCTAAAAATGTTTATCATTGGGTTATGAAAAAAATACCAAAAGACATTGATAAAGAGCTCAAGAAATTTATGGAACCCGATGAAAGGTTTATCGACTTTCGTAAAGAGCCTTGGAGTTTTTATAAAAGAAACAGGTGGGTCATACTTACAGGTAAAAGGATTTACTTGATTAAAAAAGTTTTCTTTGGTTTTAGTTTTGATATTATTCAGATTCTTATAAGCGATGCCCACCTTGAGTTTGTTGAAGGAATTATTCTTGATACTATTTTTATTCGGGTTTCTAGTGAACCGGAACATATAATCCAGTTTTTTTCCTCAGATAGGGATAGTACAATTGAATTTTTTAGAAAAATTGAAAAGAAGAGGGAGGGTGAGCCCGAGGGAAGCATTGTAGCGCAAGCAGAGCTTGAAGCATTAGCACAAGTTTTTTATGAAAAACTTATTACTAAAGAAGAATATGAAGAGAAGAAAAAAGAGCTAATGGATAAATTGTGAATAAAATTTTCAATTATCAAATTGCAATGTTCAAATTCCAAAAGTAATCACTTTCTGCTAGAATTAGGACTATGCAAGAATATGAAACAACTATCGGACTTGAAATACATGTCCAGCTGAAAACGAAGTCAAAAATGTTCTGTGGCAGTGACAATCATTCTGTAGATGCAAGGCCAAATACGAACGTCTGTCCTGTCTGTATGGGATTTCCGGGGACTTTACCTGTACCAAATGTCCAAGCGGTAGAGTGGACGATACTTTTGGGTCTGGCCCTGGGTTCTGAAATTCCCGATGAATTCAATTTTGAAAGAAAAAACTACTTCTATCCTGATCTGCCAAAAGCTTATCAAATATCCTCAGCTACTAATCCTCCCGTCATCGGTGGTAGCTTAAAGATTAATATTGGGATGGATTCCCGCCTCCGCGGGAATGACAAAGAGGATGGAAAAGAAAAGGAAGTGCATCTGCATCACATTCATCTCGAGGAAGATGCAGGAAAGTTAGTTCATGATAAGAGTGACAATGCGCTTGTTGATCTAAATCGAGCTGGGACTCCACTAGTAGAAATAGTGACTGAACCGGATATGTCATCAGCAGAGGAGGCGAAGATTTTCGCCCAATCTCTAAGATCACTCATCCGTCATTTAGGCATTAGTGACGCAAATATGGAACAGGGTAACATGAGATTTGACGTGAATGTTTCTATCAAGAAAGAAGAAGAAAAGGACCTAGGTACTAAAGTGGAGGTGAAAAACTTAAATTCTTTTAAAATGCTTGAGCGAGCGATTCAGTATGAAGAGAAAAGACAAAAGGAACTCATTGATGAGGGGAAGAAGATACTTCAAGAAACTCGCGGTTGGGATGATGCAAAGGGAAAGACATTGGGTCAGAGGAGCAAAGAGGAGGCAAACGACTATAGATATTTCCCCGAGCCTGATATTCCGTCTATTACAACAAAGGAAATTGTAGGGCGCATGAAAGATAAGCTACCAGAGCTTCCACAGGAAAAGGCAAAGAGATTTGCTTTGGAATACGGATTTGATAAAAAAATAGCAGATAGTCTGGCAGATGATGTGGAAATAGCCCAGTATTTTGAAAAAACCCTAGAACATATAGAGAAATCAGCAACAGACACTTATGATAAAAAGAAATATGCAAAGAGAGTAGCGAACTGGATGACAACAGAGATGGTTGGAAAACTAAATGAAACAGGAACTGACTTTAGCAAAATGAAGGTTGAGCCGGAAAATATGGCGGAGCTTACTATTGTAGTAGAAAATGGAACTATCAGCGGGAAACAGGCAAAGGATGTTTTTGCTGAAATGTTTTCTAGTGGCAAGAGTGCCCTTGGTGTTATTGAAGAAAAAGGAATGAAGCAGATTACGGACACTTCTCAGATTGAAGTAATAATTCAGGAAGTGATAGAAGCAAATCCGAAAGTGGTCGAAGACTTTAAAAACGGAAAAGAAAAAGCATTTGGTTTTCTCATTGGTCAGGTTATGGCAAGAACCAAGGGCCAAGCGAATCCAAGGGTGGTGAATGAAATTTTAAAAGAAAAACTGAAGTAACACGGTTGTCATTCTGGGGACTAAAAGGACTCCAGAATCCAAACTTCATAACGTATTGATTCTGGGCAAGCCAGAATGACAAGAAGGGGCTATATGAAAATTGAAAGCATTTTAATATATATTGCGGTTGCATTTGCAGGATTTGCCATTGGCAGAATTGGTCATATCTTTGGCGGTCAGTTTAACGCTCCGCACCACTGGATTTATGGAATTATTCTAATAATTATTGGTGTCGCACTGTGGTTTTATAAGAAAGAATGGTCGCTATACTTTATATTTTTTGGTCTAGGTCTAACTATCAGCGACCTAAAAGATATGATTGATCTAAAATTTTACGGTGTTGATGATGTTGAGGTGAAGAGATTCTGGGGGATAGACTAGCTTTCATTAAAAATACTAACTTTTTATAAAAAAACTCCAAGCTTTTTGGAAGTCTGCCAGAGGTAATGCCAGCAGCTTTGTTTTATGCTATTTGCAGGTAGCAGGAAACTTGGGTGATATTCATAAGAAGGTTGATGAAAAAAATTCCATGAGAAAGGAGGTGAGTTGTTATGACAGATGAAAAAGATAAAAATGTAGACAGTATCTCATCAAAGTCTGAGGGCCCTAAATCCTCAGGGCAGGGCAAGACTTTTTATAAGTCTGTAGCCACAGGTACGATGAGTATGGATCTCACCGACACAGAAGCTATTGATAGAGGCTGGAGCTGGGGAGTTGCTATGGGTGTCTTAATGATTATCCTAGGTGCACTAGCCATCATCTATCCGGCAATGACGTCTGTGGGTGTTGCAATACTTTTGGGTGTAGTTTTGGTAGGGGCAGGAATAGTTCAGGTTGTTTATGCCTTTGGTGTTCGAGGATGGAAAGGATTTTTCTGGCATCTCCTGATAGCTATTACCTATGCTGTTATCGGAGTATTGCTTTTGACTTATCCTTTGGGCGGACTAGTCACACTCACATTCCTTTTGGCTCTTTACTTCTTAATATCAGGAGTATTCAAAGTTGTAGTTTCACTATCGTCTAGAGATGTGTCGGGCTGGGGATGGGTTTTGACAAGCGGAATCTTGTCTCTGGTCTTGGGAGTGTTGATATGGACAAGTTGGCCCATAGGTTCACTATGGTTCATCGGGCTACTAGTAGGAATTGATCTGGTTTTTGCAGGATTTTCGCTAGCAGCAATGGCAATATCGGTGCATTCGCTTAGACAGGAGGAGATGTAAAAGATTAACCTGCATAGTCTCGAAAGGTCTTCGAGGCTACTGCGGAGGGTAGAGGTGGAGAAATGGATAAAAAAGTTCGGAATAAAAAGAAGCAAAAGAAGGGCGAGACTTTCTATGAGGCGATATCGGCAACTGCGGTAGCGACTCAAGAAATAAGTTTGCCAAAGGTTAGCGCGAAAACAGCAGATTTTCTGGAAAGTGTTGTAATATTTTTTGCCGGGACAGCACTGGTTTTAATTCTTATGAGGGTGGTACTTATGGTGTTCGGAATCAATGGTGGTAACCTCCTAACATACTTACTATATGCGGCAAGTTATCCTTTTGTCCTAATACTGAACTCTAGTCAGAGTCAGATACCTGCATCCACGAATGCTACTCTATATGAGAATATAGCGATTATTATGATGTACTCCATAATCTTTTATGGGATTTTGAGAATAATAAAAGCATTGAGGGCTGAAGAAAGTAATAATTAAAAGGAAGCCACGTCGAGAGTGGCTTATAGGCCAAGTCTGACTTGGTTCGCCCGAAAGGCGAGAGGTGTGATAAAAATGGGAAAGAAAACAAAAAGGAAAAAGAATGAAGGGAAAAAAGAAGGAGAGGTTTTTTATAGAGCTCATCCTATAGCTCAACCCATGGGAGGAGTTGCGCATCGTGAGTCCAAGATGTCTATAACGGTTGAGAGGGGTCTATGGAGGATACTTGGGATTGTTGAAGCTGTTTTGCTCTTGAGGATTGTTGTTGCTGTATTTGGTGCCGATGGGGGTAATATTATTACATCATTCATATACGCGGTAAGCTATCCATTTGTCTGGTTTTTCTTCTACCTTTTCAATACCTTGGGGAGAGTAGAGGTTACAGCACCGACATTTGAGATAGAGACGTTAGCCGCAATGGCATTCTACTATATAGTGGTTTACATTATCACTCAGCTTATAGTCGGTTTCAGAGAAACAGAATAAAATATTATTTAATTATCTGATTTTTTAGCGGACAGGTATGTTTGGTGTAGTAAACATACCTGTCCGCTTATGTATTGGGCTGTTTTTTGCTATAATAAGTAAATGAGTGATAAAGGTGAAAATATTTGGCAAGAGGTTAAGGTCGATCTAAGGGAAAAGACCCAGTCTGGATATAAAATGGCGCTACTAGATAGTGATAAGCTTTTACGACAAGTTCTGAAGGAAAGGGGTTATCCGGGTAAAGACCTAAAAAAACAGCTTTTTTGGGCGGGGATTAACTTGAGCGGACGCGAAGATTTAAAGAAAGCTATCAAGAAAAAAGATGAGATTTTAAACGAATCTGACTATAGACTGTCTTCATTTGAAATAGAAGACTTTTTAGCTGCCTATAAAAAAGCAGTTGAGTGGGTATTAAGCGCTAAAAAACTTGGTTTTAAGCGTAAAATAGGATTGTACCTGGAAAACTATCTTTTTCTCAAAAATACATCATTAACCAAGGTGATAGTTGTTATTTTGATTTTATTCTTTGGTATTAAGTTCTTTTCTTCAACTGAAACAGGAAAGAATATAGTAGAAAAGACTGTAGAAGTAGATAATTTGTTCTTTGATTGGCTAAAAGTTCTGATTTTAATCGGACTAGGCATTTCAGTCGTTGTGTTTATAAGCTTTATTTATCTGGATAAGAAGAAAAAAGTTAAGATAAAAGAATGATTGTTCTACTTTTTTAGAAAAAGTAGAACAAAAATCGCGACTTAGACGGCCTCTCAAAGTGTCGGATTACGACTCTTTCACCTTTGAAAAACCACAACTTCTGTTGGTCGGTCTTCGGCAAGTGATCTTTTCAAAGAGTTCACTCGTCTAATCCTTGCTTTTCGATCCGATAGTCGCATTAGGATATCAAGCTGTAGTAATGTCGGAGTTTAAATCCTTATTTTAAAAAAACCATGCCAGGAGGAATTAAAACCTATTTTCCCGTTATGTTAAACATGGGATTTTCATTTTGGTTGTCATCTGCTAGAATGGTGATAAATAGTAGGAGGGTTTTTAAAAACCCATTGTTTTGATTACTTAAAAAATGGAGACATACCTTTGAGTAAAAAGTTTGTTCACTTACATGTTCACACGCAATATTCTCTTCTTGATGGTATGTGTAAGTTGCCACAGCTTTTGGATAAAGCAAAGAGTTTTGGTATGCCGGCGTGTGCTATTACAGACCACGGCGTGATGTATGGCGTGATTGATTTTTATAAAGAGGCAAAACGTCGTGATATCAAGCCTCTTCTAGGCTGTGAGATGTATATGGCGCCAAGGAAACTGACCGATAAGGATGGAAAAATAGATACTAAACCAAATCACTTGGTACTACTAGCTAAAAATGAAACAGGTTATAAAAACTTGATGAAACTTTCCACCATCGCTCATTTGGAAGGATATTATTACAAACCGAGAATTGACAAAGAGGTACTGGCTAAACATGCCGAAGGACTGGTTGCCTTATCTGCCTGTTTGCACGGAGATATTACTTCAAAACTCATGGAAGGACAAGAAAAAAAAGCCGAAGAGTCTTTAAAATACTACAAAGACTTGTTTGGGGAAGATTTCTACTTGGAACTCCAATATCATCCCGGATTTGATCAACAAGAAAAGGCAAATAAGCTACTTAAAAATTTTGCAAAAAAACACGGAGTCCAGCTTGTTGCCACAAAAGATGTTCATTATGTAGATAGGGAGGACAATGAGGCTCATGACGCCCTTCTTTGCATACAAACAGGCAGAACCGTGGATGATGAAAGTAGGTTGAAGTTTGATGGTGACCAGTCATTTGTTTCTCCCAAAGAAATGATAGAAGCCTTCAAGGATGTGCCCGAAGCAATAGAAAATACCATTAAAATTGCAGAGAAATGTAATCTAGAGCTAGAACTTGGTAAAATCTTAATTCCAAAGTTTGATGTACCGAAAGGCGAAACACTCAAAAATTACCTCGAAAAGCTAGTTGAAGAGGGTATAAAGAAAAAGTATGGTAAAGTCACTCCCGAGATACGCAAAAGAGTAGAATATGAAATGGGCGTTATAGAGAAAATGGGATATGAGTCCTATTTCTTGATAGTGTGGGATTTTGTGAACTGGGCAAAAGACCAGGGAATAATAGTTGGACCGGGTAGAGGCTCGGCGGCGGGTTCTGTCGTGTCGTATGCTCTAAATATTACCGAACTTGAACCAATGAAGTATGATCTCCTTTTTGAGAGATTTTTAAATCCTGACCGTATTTCCATGCCTGATATAGATATGGACTTCGCTGACGATAGGCGTCACGAGGTTATTGAGTATGTTGCTGATAAATACGGCAAGGATCATGTGGCTCAGATTATAACATTCGGAACTATGGCAGCCCGAGCTGCAATACGTGATACGGGTAGAGTTCTTGGTGTTCCATATGGGGATGTTGATAAGATAGCCAAAGTAACGCCACCAAATGAACATCTGGCCGACTCTATACGTGACAATCCAGAGCTTCGGGCATTGTATAATACCGATGAAAAGATAAAAAAACTGCTGGACATTGCTATGAGACTTGAGGGCGTAGCAAGGCATTCATCAACCCATGCTGCGGGAGTAGTAATATCGGAAAAACCACTCATCAACTATACTCCGCTTCAAAAAGCCGCCAAAGGTGATATAGCCACAAATACTCAGTACTCTATGTGGCCCATTGAAGATATAGGTATATTAAAGATGGATTTTTTGGGTCTTTCCAACCTTACAATCCTAAAGAATGCACTAAGAATCATAAAAAAGGTTTATGGCAAGGAAATAAATCTTGAGGAAATAAATCTTGAGGACAAAAAAACTTATGAACTTTTGGCACACGGAGGAACAACGGGGGTTTTTCAGCTGGAGTCGGCTGGCATGAAAAGAAATATTAAGGCCTTGAAACCAACAACTTTTGAAGATGTGATTGCCATGGTCGCACTTTATAGACCGGGACCGATGCAGTTCATTGATGAGTTTATAGCAAGAAAAAGAGGAAAAAAGAAAGTTACATATTATCATCCACTAATGGAAAATGCTCTTAAAAATACATATGGCATTATTGTATATCAAGAGCAGGTTATGCAGATATCAAAAGATATGGCGGGGTTTACCGGTGGTCAAGCAGATACCCTTAGGAAAGCCATGGGTAAAAAAATTGCGAAAATGATGAAAAAGATGCGCATACAGTTTATTGATGGATCGGTAGTGAATGGGGTACAGAAACAAGTGGCAGAAAAGATATTTGATGATTTTGAAAACTTTGCTCAGTACGCCTTCAATAAATCTCATGCTGCTTGTTATGCACTGATTGCCTACTGGACAGCATATCTTAAGGCTCACTATCCTGAGAGTTTTATGGCAGCTCTTATGACCAGTGACTACTCAAATATTGATAGAATAGCTATAGATATAGATGAATGCCGCAAAATGGGTATAGAAGTGTTACCTCCAAGCGTAAATGAGTCATATCAAGAGTTTGCTACCGTAAAAGATACCAGAAATATAAGGTTTGGCCTACAAGCAGTGAAAAACGTTGGTACGGGTATTATAGAAGCACTACTTACGGCAAGGGAAGAAGGTGGGAACTTTAAATCAGTTGAGGATTTCTGCAAAAGAGTAGATGCAAAAGAAATTAATAAAAAAGTTATGGAAGCATTTATAAAAAGTGGGGCGATGGATGACTTTGGAGATCGTAGTACACTGCTTTTTAACTTAGAAAAAATACTGGAGTTTGCCCAAAAGTCGCAAAAAAACTCACTTAGCGGTCAGATAGATCTTTTTGGCGGACAGGGTATAGAAATGCCGGGTCTAAAACTAGAAAAACCGCCCGCAGATGCCACATCCAAAGAAAAGCTTGGTTGGGAGAGAGAACTTCTCGGTATATACATCTCAGAACATCCACTTGATGGTTATCAGGAATATGTAGCAAACAATGGGATAACTAGTCTAAAAAACTTAGATGATGACACTACCTCAAAAGAGGTGAGGGTGGCTTGCGTGGTATCAAATATTCAAAAGATTTTAACGAAAAAGAAAGAAAGTATGCTTTTTGTAAAAGTTGAGGATAAAAGCGGAAGCGGTGAACTGGTAGTTTTTCCAAAGACTCTAACGGCGTATAAAGAGTTCTTTGTTGAGGGAAGACTTCTTTTGATAAATGGTAAGGTAAATATGAAAGATAATGACCCCAAAATACTTGTAGATAGTGTGAATGATTTGGGGGAAATAGAGGATTTGGAGATTGGTGGTAATAGTAATTTACTGAGATTTAAGGACAATCAACTGAACATATATGTACCAAAATATACTGAGACTGAAAAGTTAGCCAAGCTGAAAAAAATATTATCTGACTCATCCGGGGAAAATGAAGTCATTATCCATCTCGAACTAAACAATGTAGAAAAGAAAGTGAAGATGCCCTTAGGCGTGACTTTTTCGGAAGAACTAGAGAATGATATAGTAGCAATTCTTGGCTAAAATACTTGTCATCCTTGAGTGAAACAAAGGATCTCTTTTTGAATCACTACTTCGCCACGTCTGACGTGGTTTTGCAGTCATTTTATTTTGTTTTGAGGGGTCAGGCCTTGTAAGGGACAAGGACCGACCCTCCTTGGTTCGCTGATAGTCGGGATTAAAATATTGGAGTGGAATAAAAGAAGGTTGTGTTGTAGTAGTTATTATGTTATGATTTAGACTTCAATTTTTGAACCTTGAGAACAAAGATTTCTGCGGAGATTTTAGGTGTTTTGGACCTGAAATTTCCGTAGAAATGACTTTTTGACCAGCCAATCGAACATCAATCAACCCACAAGGAGGCGAAAACACGGGGATTAGAAGCAAACGTTCTACTGCCATAGCAAGTCACGAAATGGGGAGAGGTGCAATGTACAACGCAAGAAGGAGCAAGGAGCCGAAAGAGTCGATAACAACGGCGGTAGCCAGCGAGATAGCCAGAATTCATGGTTTCAATCTCGATGAGGCTAAAGACAACAAGGTTCACGTTCTCGATCGGCACCAGCGGTGCAGTGACCTCTGTGAAGATCTGAATGCCTGCAAGGAGCAGTATTCGTGGATGTTCGGCCTGCGCCAGCAGGAGGAGCTGAGCCAGGCGCAGATAGATCAGCTTCTGAAGTTCCATGAAGCAACAACCCGTAAGAAGTGCAAGGACAAAATCTGGAGCGGCCGAGTCAGTGCCACTCTATTTGTCGCCAATCACTACGATCCGTCTGTCCAGCAGACTGACGGATCGGTGGCACTGTCCGCTTAGCGCAGGGAAAATGATTGAAGGTCAAAAAATTAGGATTGTTTGCAGTCGATATTGCATTCCCCTGCAAAGGGACATCAATGAGGTTTAAATCCTCACCGCCCCAGTAAACTAGGATTGTTTGCAGCTTTTTGTGGCTGCATTACCCGAAAGGGACATTAATGGGTTCAACCCCCACCGCCTCGGGGACGGGGTTAGTGAAGGCGAGATGAAATTCTTGAGATTTTTTATTAGGGAAACCTAACTAGAGAAACTTGAGGAGTTTTATCTCGCTTTATTCATTTATGATCAGAATTCAATTGACAATACAACTGTCATTCCGGACCCCGATCCGGAATCCAGAGTTTATTATTATGGACCCTGAATCCCCGCCCGAACGACTGTTCAGTCGGGCAGGAAGTTCAGGATGACAAAAAAAGGGATTTTTAGATAAAACAAAATTGACAATTGAGAGAAAATTTAATACAATCATATAGTCGCTCGCGCGATTTTTTAAAATAATCAAACATATTATGGATAGAATAAAAGAATTTAATGCAAAAAATATGAAAAAAGTCCCCAACGTAAAGTCTGGGGATACTGTTCGTGTTCATACAAAAATTAAAGAAGGCAGTAAAGAGAGAATTCAGATTTTTGAAGGTGTAGTAATAAAGAAACAGGGCGGAGACAACGTTGGTGCTACCATAACAGTTCGGAAAATCTCATATGGCATCGGTGTTGAGAGAACGTTCCTTTTGCACTCTCCGTTAGTTGAAAAAGTTCAGGTTTTAAAAAGAGCTCACGTGCGAAGAGCAAATATTGGCTATCTACGCGACTTGACGGGTAAGTCCGCAAAACTAAGAGAAAAGCAGTTTGATGCTTTGGCTGTGAATGTAAAAGAAGAGGAGCTGGCTCCGGCAGATCAGGCGGAGATAGATGAACCTGTTGAGATTTCAGAAGATGTTTTGAATCAAGCCGAAACAGTAAGTGCCGAAGATGTAGCTAAAAAAGAAGAAAAAGAGGCAAAAACTGAAGATACAGGTCCTATTGCAGAGGATGAACAGGAGGCACCGGAAGAAGAAATAGAGCAAGGCGTAGAAAAGGCAGAAAAAGATATGGAAAAAGGTAAGAGTACAGAAGGGAAACTTACCGAGAAGTCCGAAGAGGATAAAGAAGTTAAGGAAGAGACGAGGGAAAAGCCGGAAAAGTAGATCCATAATTTAAATTATATAAAAAATCAACTCATCGGAGCTGGTTTTTTTGTTTGACTGTCCGTAAAAAAGGACATTCCTTGTTTTTTTGTCTTCACAAGGTGTGTCCTTTTTTAAGTGGTCATTCTGAGGTATGAAGAATCTCTTTTCGGCCTAACCACTATCGCAGTGATTACATTACTTTTTAGAATCTACTATTCTACTTTTTTAGAAAAAGTAGGGCAAAAATCGCGGCTTAGGCGGTCTCTCAAAGTATCGCTCAAAGCCTCCCTCAAGTTTGAAAAATGACAACAAGCCGATTCCGGAAGTCATCTTTTCAAATGTTCGTTCAGCTCCTCGCTCTCTTTTCGAGCCGATAGCCGCGGAAGAGTTTAATTAAAAAAATCATGTCGGATTAGAGATGCTGCAAAAAACGTATTAGATTAAGGATTTAACATTTTACATTTAATCCTTAACGTTTTACACTTGGAGCATGAAACCTACACTGGAATATGAAGAAAAATATTGGTCTGAGGGCAAGGAATGTATTTGTGGTGTTGACGAAGTTGGGAGGGGTTCGTGGGCCGGTCCGTTATATGTCGGGGCGGTTGTTTTTGATAAAAATCATAAAATGATAGATGGTATCAACGACTCCAAGAAACTAACTCCCACAAAAAGAGAAAAACTTCATAAAGAAATTGTTGAGAACTCACTAGCACACAGTATCGGTATAGTGAAGCACTATGAGGTAGATAACTATGGGTTAACGCTCGCAACAGAGATTGCAATAGAAAGAGCCATAGAAGGGCTAGGACTTGAGGTTGATATGCTGCTTGTAGACGCTATTCCATTTAAAAAAAGGGAGTCAGAGTCCATAATAAAAGGAGATGCAGTTTGTTATAGTATTTCGTGTGCTTCAATACTAGCTAAAGTGGGAAGAGATAGATATATTTCCAATATTCCTGAGGCGGAAACCTATAGATTTGATAAAAACAAAGGTTATGGCACGATGGAACACGTAGAGCTCATAAAAAAACACGGAGTTAGTGATGTTCATCGTAAAAGCTTCAAGCCAATAAGGATTCTTTGTGGTTAATACTCACATAATCGGGCAGACAGCCGAAGACATCTCAGTAGAATACTTAATCGCGCAAAAAATCAAAGTGATTGATCGTAACTACCGCGTGAGATTCGGTGAGATTGATATAATAGCGAAAGATGGGAAAGAAATTATCTTTGTTGAAGTAAAGGCAAAAAATACTTCCAGATTTGGTAAGCCATATGAGATGGTGACAGCAAAGAAAAAGAAAAAACTTATTTCAACTTCGAAAAGTTATTTGCTAGATAATAGACTTGATATAGAAAAAGTTAACTGGCGGATAGATGTTATCTCTATAGATTATGAATCAGGGAAAATCCAGTGGCTCAAAAATGCCGTACAGGACGAGTGAATTGATATTGACATCAGTGTTAAATCCGTTATAATTAAAACAGGTCGGAAATTTTTCCGGCTTTTATGGTCTTTTAGGGGTATTTTGAACCAAAAGTATTATTTTTCTCAAAAATAAGCGTTATTTTTGGTCAAATGCCAGATGTAAAAGAAGGTTATATAAGTTAAAAATAAATTAAACACCCGAGAGGGGGAGATGGAGAAAAATGCAAGCAAAGTTTACACAGGCTATCAGTCAGATTTGTGACGAGAAAAACCTTTCTCGTGATGTTGTGATGGAAACAGTTAAAGCGGCTCTAGCGAGTGCCTATAAAAAGGATTATGGTTCAAGAGATCAAGAAGTCCGAGTTGAGATAGATGAAGATACAGGAGCTATTCAGGTTTATGTTTCTAAGGAAGTTGTTGATGAGGTAGAGGATAAAATGCTTCAGATAAGCGTTACTGATGCGAATAAACTTAAAAAGGGTGCTAAAACAGGAGATACAGTTGAACTGCTTGATATACCGGCAGACTTCGGGCGTATAGCAGCTCAAACGGCAAAACAGGTTATAATTCAGAGAATTCGTGAAGCAGAGCGTGATATGGTCTTTGAAGAGTTTAAAGATAAAGAAGGTGAAATAGTAAATGGAACAGTTCAGAGAGTAGAGGGAGATACAGTCATAGTCGATATGGGTAAAGCTACGGGCGTTTTATATCGATCAGAGCAAATGGGTTCAGAACATTATTATACAGGACAAAGACTAAAGGTATTTGTCGTTAAGGTTGAAAGTGCAACAAGGGGTCCTCAAATACTTATCTCAAGATCACACCCCGATATGATTAGGAAGCTCTTTGAGATGGAGGTACCTGAAATACTGGCAGGAACCATTGAGATTAAAGCTATAGCCAGAGAAGGCGGAGAGAGAACAAAGATAGCAGTTTATACTGAAACAAGTGGTATTGACCCGGTCGGAGCGCTTGTTGGTCAAAGGGGTTCAAGGGTTCAGTCTGTAATGAGTGAGATTGGCGAGGAAAAAATCGATATCATCCTTTGGGACGCGGATATTAAAACTTATATTATTAACGCACTTTCACCAGCGAAGGTTATAGAAGTTGAGACGGATGAAAAAGAAAAGAAAGCGACAGTAAAAGTTCCTGAAGATCAACTATCTCTAGCTATTGGGAAGAAAGGACAGAATGTTCGTTTGGCAGCAAAACTTACGGGTTGGAATGTGGATATTGCCGGAGCGGATGATGCCGGTATTGAGGGTATTCAAAAGGCGGCAGCGCCGGTAGAGACTAAAAAGACAGTAGACCTTGAAGATGCAATACTAAAAAATATAGAATCACAGAAAGAAACCACAGCTGACATAGTAAGCGAAACTGAAGAAAAAAAGAAAGAGGAAAATAAAGAGGATTTAAAAGCCGAAAAAACGGATATAGAAACAGAAACAGAAACAGAAACAGAAACAGATAATGATCTAGCGGCTGAAATTAGCGGAGGAGAAGATAACTTTGAAAACGATTCCCAAGAAGAGAAAAAAAATGACTCAGTAATAAAGAAAGATGAAAGGGAGCCTATTGACGGTGACTCAGAAGAAACCCCGTATTCAGGGGAGACTGTAGCGGGAGCTGCTGTAAAGGAAGAAAAAAAACCTGAAGGAGAAGAAAAAAAGACAGAGAAAGCCGAGTCTAAAGATCAAAGTATTGATGAAGTTTTAGCAGAGGAGTCCAACGATGCTGAAGCTTTGCTGGACAAGGAGAGTTCAAAGGGTAAGTAAGAGAATCCCGCAGAAGCGGGAAAAGAAAGAAAGGAGGAGGTTATGCAAGATTTTAATCTTTTCGCTAGATTTACAAGCAACGCGAAACAGTGTCTTTTGAATGCTCAAGAACTATCAAAAACAAAAAATGCCGATGTTGATACGGATGATATTTTGATTGGTATTTATCTTGTCAGCGATTCTGTAGGGTCAAGGCTTCTAAAAAGTGTTGGTTTTTCTGATGAGATGGCAAAACTTCCGGACGGAAGAGGACTCATAGATAATCGTGAAAGTAAGTCAAGTGGACTAGCTACACTCACAGAGACCGCAAAGGTATCTCTGGAAACCGCTATGGGCCTTGGGAAAACATACCAGTCAAACTATATCGGCACCGAACATATCTTAAGGGCTCTTCTTATGGACAAAAGGGCAAAGTCTTATCAAATTCTAAAAAATGAGGATATTCACATTATTGCTCTCACATCTGAACTAGATAAATTTTTACAAAGGGGTTCTGAAGAAAATATGGGTCTTTATGGTGAGGAGTATATTTCAGAAAATCCGATGATTAACCGAGGATTTCAACAGAAACCAAATGATGATAGTTCAAAGATTTTTGAGTCATATGGTGTTGACTTCACCGAAAAAGCAAAAAAGAAAGAGTTTGATCCTATAATAGGCAGGGAAAAGGAAATATCACGCGTTATTTCAATTTTAAACCGAAGGACAAAAAATAACCCGGTTTTAATAGGTGAACCCGGAGTAGGTAAAACTGCTCTCGTTGAGGGTTTGGCCCAAAGAATAGTTTCCGGAAATGTGCCAGAACAGCTTTCGGATAAAAAAATTATCATGCTCGATATGGCAAGTGTGATAGCCGGGACAAAGTATAGAGGTGAGTTTGAGGAGCGTTTGAAGAAAATTGTTGAAGCTTTAAAAGAAAACCAGGAAATCATCTTATTTATCGATGAACTTCATGTTATAGTTGGCGCCGGTGCAGCAGAAGGGGCTATAGATGCTGCAAATATACTAAAACCTGCTTTATCCAGAGGTGAGATACAGGTTATTGGTGCAACAACATTTGACGATTATAGAAAACATATAGAAAAAGATGCCGCACTAGAGCGTCGCTTTCAACCTGTAACATTGGTTGAACCGACTCCTCAAGAAACTCTAGCAATACTTAAAGGTGTGAGGCCGAACTTTGAAGAATACCACAAAGTGAAGATTACTGATGAGTCACTTGAAGCAGCGGTAAAGATGTCAAAACGCTACATTTCAGACCGATTTTTACCCGACAAAGCTATCGACCTGATTGATGAAGCAGCAAGTCTTTTAAAAATTAAAAAAGGGAAAAGTCCATCAAAGACTCTGAAGGATTATGAAAAGGAACTAAAGAAGGTCATTCAGAAAAAGGAAGAAGCGGTAATAGGTGCGAAATACATCATGGCCGCAGAATATAAACAAAAAGAAGAGCTTCTAGAAGCAAAAATAAGGAATCTAAAGAAAATAACTAAAGACTATCATGATCCAGAAATCACAGCAGAAAGCATCGCGGAAGTTATATCTATATCTACTGGCGTTCCTGTTACCCGTTTAATCAAAAAAGAAAGCGAAAGTCTTCTGAATATGGAAAAAAACCTCAAGAAAAGAATTATTGGTCAGGACGAGGCGATTAATGAAGTCTCTCGGGCGATAAGGCGTTCAAGAACCGGTATCTCAAATGAAAAAAGACCCATAGGTACGTTCATATTCTTAGGCCCGACCGGTGTTGGTAAAACAGAACTTGCCAAAGCTTTAGCGGCTGAGATGTTTAACTCTGAAGATATGCTTGTGAAACTTGATATGAGTGAGTTTATGGAAAAGCATAACGTGGCACGTCTAGTTGGCGCGCCTGCAGGATATGTTGGTTTTGAAGAGGGTGGTCAGCTTACAGAAATAGTTCGCAGGAAGCCTTACTCCGTTATCCTACTTGATGAAATAGAAAAGGCACACTCTGATGTCTTTAATATGTTCCTGCAAATACTGGAAGACGGTCATCTTACAGATGCAAAGGGAGTGAAGGTAGACTTCAGAAATACGGTTATTATTATGACCTCAAACATTGGAGCAGACAAAATGTTTAAAACTGCTAAGCTTGGATTCAACGCAGAGAACTCTTCTGAAGAAAAAGAGTTTGAATCACTTCATAAAAAAATCAGTGAGGAAGTGATGGAAAAAGTGAAAACGAAGTTTAGGCCCGAGTTTATAAATCGTGTTGATAAGATAATAGTCTTTAAGGCTCTATCAAAGATTGACGTTAAAAAGATTGTAAGTCTTCAAATCAAAGAACTACAAGACAGATTAAATGAAAAAAACATCACTATCAAGGTATCTGAAAGTGCCAAAAAATTTCTAATGGAGAAGGGTTATGATGTAGAAAATGGCGCAAGACCGATGCGAAGAGCCATTGAAAACTTAGTTGAATCTCCTTTGGCCGAAGGCATGCTCTCCGGTGAGTTTAAGGAAGGCGATCTCATATCTGTGATGAAGATGGAAGATGCTCTTCAGTTCTATGTACTCCAAATAAAAGCAGATAAAAGGAAAATAAATAGTAAATAATTGGTTAATTCCCGTTCTTGTCAGTCCGACCGACTTTACGGAGTGACAAGTGGAGAAATCCCTTTCTCTTGTCATTCCCGCGGAGGCGGGAATCCAGTCTTTAAATAATTTCTACTTTTTTAGAAAAAGTATAAGCAAAAATCGCGGCTTAGGCGGTCTCTTAAAGTATCACTCAAACCTTCTTTCAAATTTGAAAAATGACAACAAGCCGATTCCGGAAGTCATCTTTTCAAAAGTTCATTCAGTTTTTCGCTCTCTTTTCGAGCCGATAGCCGCAAGTTGTTTCTAGTGGGTTCTCACTTGCTTGAAAATGTAATCCAGTTTAAGATTGATTAGTATTCAGAAGAAAGGCTCGAATGGACTTTTATCAAATACTTGCACTCATTGCTGGTGCACTTATCGTTGGCAACACTTTGTCCCAACTTTTCAAAATTATCAAAACAAAAAAAGTAGATGATCTTTCTTTGGTAATGTTTTTGATGATATTTTTAGCACAGGTTATTTGGTTGGTTTATGGACTTCATATTCAGGATATGCCAGTGATTCTTACTAATGGCTTTGGCATGTTGTTTACCATTATAATCATCGGGCTCATTTTTAGATATCGGACAGTTCCGGTAAACAATTAGTTTTGTCTACTTGTTTTTTCTTTGGTGGTTATGATAATATCTCTCTACCAATAAGCTATACTATCCTAGTGTGTTGGCGCCCCTTAAGGAGGTGGTACTAATGGCCAGAAAGTTAGTCGCTATTCTTGTCGCAGATATTTCGTCATGGCTTCAGACGAACAGTGCTGGAGGAGTTGAGGATGAGAAGGATTTTGTCGGTGAATTTGGCGTGGAAAAATACGTCGAGAAGTTCGGTCACTACGGTTTCTTCTGGCAGAACAAAGAGTACGGTACTCATGTGCACTTGGTTCTGTATTCCAAAACCGGTTTTAAATCAAGGTTCTCTACGGATATAACCAGCGCTTTAATGGGTGATCTTCCTCATGCAACTGACAAGGTAATGGCGCGACTTGAGCCATGCTTCAAGAACGATGATGATGCAGTTCTTTTGGTGGAAGAAGGGGTACTTGAGCCTCTTCAAAAGCTATGCGAAAGAACTGGCGTTGACCTTGATTTACTGGACGTTTCAGTCCACGCTTAATCAGGATAAAAAAGGGCTGGGCAAAGATGCCGTCTAGCCCTTCCGTGGACCCGAACTATCGGGTCTATTTTATTTTGTCTACTTGTTTTGAATTTATGAACTGGTATATTCTTTTAGTATGGCGAATCAAAATATATATGAGGGCGAGAATTTTTCCAAAGTCACTTTCACTAATGACCAGCTAAATGATAAAACATTTATCAAATGTCATTTTTATCATTGTTTCTTTAATGAACAGAATTTGAGAGAGTGTATTTTTGAAGATTGCAATTTTGAAGGCTGTGATTTGAGTTTGTCCAAGTTGAATAATTGTCGTTTTACAGATGTGGAATTCAAATCTTCAAAACTGATTGGCATTGATTGGACTAAAAGTTCTAAAACTTTTTTAGAGGTAGGGTTCGAAAACTGCAATATTAGTCATTCAATATTTATGGGGCTAAACCTGAAAAAAACGAAGATACAAGCATGTGAAGCAAAAGATTGTGACTTTACCGATACGAACCTAACAGAGTCATCATGTAACGACACTGATTTCACGGAAAGTATTTTCTCAAACACAAATTTAACTAGTGCCGATTTATCACACGCTAAAAATTACCTGATTGACCCGAATTTTAATATAGTTAAAAAGGCTAAGTTTACTTTCCCCGAGGTAATGGGTCTTTTGTCTAATTTAGATATTATTGTGGAGTAGAAGGATTATGGCGAAAATAAAGACACAATTTATATGTGGAAGCTGTGGGGCTATATATGACCGTTGGCAGGGGAAGTGTGTGCAGTGTAACGAGTGGAATACATTGACTGAAACCCAGACCAGCGTGAGTAAAAAATCTAGTGTCAGGTCCTCAATTTTATTGAGCAAGCCAGAACTACTTGGAAAAGAAAGCGATAATATCACAAGAATAGCGACGGGAATCGGGGAGTTTGATAGAGTGGTCGGTTCCGGAATAGTTCCGGGTTCTCTCATTCTTCTTGGCGGTGACCCTGGAATAGGAAAGTCGACTTTGATTTTGCAAGTTGCATCAAGGGTTGCTAGTAATAACAAAGTCTTGTATGTCAGTGGTGAAGAGTCGTCGAGTCAGGTATCTCTCAGGGCAAGTAGGTTAGGATTACATCCGAATAATTTATTTGTTTTAGCAGAAACAAACGTTGAGGCGGTTATTGACCAAATAAAGTCAGAAAAACCATCATTTGTTGTTATTGATTCTATTCAAACTATTTACTCTGATGATGTGATGAGTACTTCTGGAAGTGTGGGTCAGGTGTCGCTTTGTGCGCAGAAGCTGATGAATCTGGCAAAGTCTGAACATATTGCGATTGTACTCATTGGGCACGTTACAAAAGAGGGTAATCTAGCCGGCCCAAGACTTCTGGAACATTTAGTGGATGTGGTTTTGTATTTGGAAGGAGAGAGATATGGAGGTTTCAGGGTTTTGCGTGGAATAAAAAACAGATTTGGTTCCACAAACGAAACCGGTATTTTTGAAATGAAAAAAAGCGGGATGGAGGAGGTGGAAAATCCTTCTGAGATTCTCCTTTCAGAGAGGTTGAAGTCAGCCTCAGGAACCGCGATATTTGCCACAATGGAAGGTACCCGCCCGCTACTCGTTGAAATACAAGCTCTAACTTCCATAACAAGCTTTGGTTATCCCAAAAGAACTGCAAGCGGGATGGATTTAAATAGGCTCAATTTACTTATAGCAGTTCTTATAAAAAGAGCGGGGATTAATCTTACAAATCAGGATGTTTTTATAAATATTGTCGGGGGAATGGCTATCCGGGAACCGGCTATTGATCTGGCTGTAGCACTTGCTATAACTTCTACCTATAAAAACAAGGCGATAAAAGCCGATATGGCGGTTTTTGGAGAAATAGGACTTGCAGGAGAGATAAGAAATGTGGATAATGTAGAAGAACGGATAAAAGAGATAGAAAAGCTTGGTTTTAAATCTGTATTAATCCCAAAATCTTCTAAAATTAGCGAGATAAAGAATGGAAAAATAAAGATAATCCGAGTTTCAAGTCTCAAAGAAGCCATAGATGCAGCGTTGATATAAGAAGCACCTTAAAAAGGAAATAAAAAATGAAAACCGATACACTTTTACTTTTGGTTTTAGTGGCTTTGGTTTTTGGAGGAGTTTTTGCCACAAAACTTTTTCTAAAGTTACCGGCAAAAAGATTCTATATTGGTATACCAGCAATTATTATTGGACTTATTATAGGGACCCTGATATCCCTACCTCTCCAAAAACTTCCCGGCGATTTTGCCATCTGGGTTCCGGTGACAGTGACCGCCGTATGTGTCGTCGCTTCTCTATATCTTTTCTTTGCAAAAACGCAAGGAATAGAGAAGTTTTTCACCGATATCTTTAAAATGGTAAAGATACCAAAGTTTGAAGAAGCAACCAAAAGTAAAGAAAAAAATAAAATGATTCTAGATACCTCGGCCATAATAGACGGGAGGTTTTTGGATGTGGTCAAAACGGGGTTTCTGACAGGTAACTTTATTCTTTTTAGGTTTGTTTTGCACGAACTTCAAAACATAGCTGACTCTAGTGAAAACTTGAGAAGAGAAAAGGGGAAAAGGGGGCTTGAGGTTTTGGATAAACTAAAAAAAGAAAGGGGTGTGAAGCTTGAAGTATCAAACGAGGATGTCCAAGATATCAAAGAGGTTGATGCTAAACTTGTGAAGCTAGCGAAACAAAAAGGCGCTCTTATCCTGACAACTGACTATAATCTTAACAAAGTAGCAAAGATTCAAGGCGTGCGAGTTCTAAATATTAACGAACTCTCTGAAGCGATAAAGCCCATTATAATACCGGGTGAGAAAATGACCCTTAAAATTATCCAGACAGGAAAAGACAAGACACAAGGTGTTGCTTATCTTACCGATGGGACGATGATAGTAGTTGAAAGAGGCGGAAAATCCATTGGTAAGGAGTTGGATGTGGTTATTACACGGATACTACAAACACCCGCAGGAAAGATGTATTTCGCAAAAATAAATGGTTCTGATAATGGTGAAAATCGAAGAAGGAATTGATCTAAAAAACCCTAAATAACAAGAAGCCGAGTGATCAGCTCTTCTAGAAGAACCTCACACTCAGGCTTCAGCCTTTCTATGAATATTCAGATGCCTAATTTTGGGCGGCTTCTGAAAAAGAAAGACTCCTCCTTTGCATCGAACAGCGAAAATCGGATAGGGCTTGAACTGAAGACGACTGATCTCGGTTTCTTTTTTGTCACCAAGACTTTATCGTCGTGTAAGTCCTAACCATGGTATCCTCATCCCTCTGCCTAGCCGGGAGAATAAATCCCTCCTTACCAATTACGAATTGTACTATGAATCTACAAATTACGAATTTTTACGAATGTAAGAAATGATCAATCCCTCCAACTACAAGCCTATTATTTCAAAAATAATGGTTTTTTACAAATCTATGGTTTCACAGTAATTTTTATTGTTTGCGACTGTGCACTTTTTGATTTTTTATCTGTAACCGTTGCATATATTGAATATTCTTTTGGTAGGGGTAAATCGATAGTAGCGGTGTACCCATTTCCATTTGGCATTTTTGAAGCTTGATAACTCGTGCCACCGACAACAGTCACTGTCACAGTATCGACACCGGCCTCAGCCTCTACGTTCATATTTATTTTAACAGGACTCTTTACATTATCGTTGTCTGCTGGAGAGGTAATACTGATAGTGGGAGCTGGTTTGTTAACTTCGGAGCAGCTATCCTGTTCGGTGGGGACAGAGGTATCCCCTGCGACATATCCATTCGCGCTAGCCCATGCAGATATTGGTGCAAACCATCTGGAGTATGCAGGATCACCTTGGGGAATCTCAGCCGTAAGGGAGTTTTTAGTGATTGTTGTTATTTGTGCGGGCGGACAACTGTCATTAACAAGTTTACCTGTGGTTGGGTTTACTCTGTATTCACCGCCTTCACTGCCGGTTGGTACTTTATACCAACTTGGAAATATATCAGTTACGGTTTTCTTTGTAGAGGAAGTTGGTTTCTTACCGGTTATGGCATCTAGCGTGACACTTTTAATACCGGAAGGACGTGAGAACTGTTCAGCCTTTGAGCCTTCTAGGGCCTTATTCATAAATTCATTCCAGATTGGGGCTGCAGCAATAGAACCACCAGCTCTAGAAAGTGGCGTACCATCATTGTTTCCCGACCAGACTCCGGCGACGAGTGACGGAGTATATCCCATAGTCCAAGCATCTTTATAGCTATCTGTTGTTCCTGTCTTTGCCGCTACGGGTCTACCCTTAAGCGTTAATGGCCCGCCCGCACCAAAAACATAGGCACGTGATGCATCATCAGATAAGATATTGCTCATAAGATATGCGACTTGCGCGTCTAGAACTCTTTTTCCGGGAGTGTCTTTGTACTCTTCAAGGGGTTTTTTCTTTGAATCTTCTATCTTTACAAACCATGTTGGATCTTTTTTTACCCCGCCGTTTGCAAACACACCATATGCGCCTGTCATATCAAGAAGCTTGACCTCTCCTGCACCAAGGACCAAAGAAAGACCATACTTTGAAGGGTCATTTAACGTTGTTATACCCATCGCATGAGCAGTGTTTAGGGTTTCTTTAATACTTGCAATGTAGAGCATTTTTACTGCCGGGATATTTCTAGACCCCTGAAGAGCAACTCTCATAGACATCGGTCCCTTGAAAGAACCGTCATAATTGTTTGGATTGTATCCGCCACCAAAGTCAGTTTTTAAGTCATAGACTGTGCTTCCGGGACCCCAGTTTTCACTTTTTATCGCTGTGGCATAGGCAAAGGGTTTAAATGATGAGCCGGGCTGCCTGTTCATGATTGAGACATTAACGTTACCGTCTATCTCTTCGTTGAAGAAGTCACGGCTTCCGACCATTGCTAATATCTGGCCCGTTTTTGGGTCCATAGCAACAAGCGAGGCATTTGAGGCGTTATAAGATTTTTTATTCTTATCAACATTTTTAGCAACGGCATCTTCGGCCATCTTTTGTTTTTCTAGATCAAGCGTAGTATAGACTTTTAATCCTCCCTCATTGACCATTTTTTCACCATATTTCTCAATCAGCTGCTCCTTCACATACATAACAAAGTGGGGTGCGGTGATATTGCCATAAACCTTTCCTGAAAATGCAAGAGGCTTTTTCTTTGCTTCCTCGGCTTGGTCTTTTGTAATGTATTTTTGGGTTGCCATCAGATCAAGCACCATATCTTTTCTCGCCATAAGTTCGTCTTTGTGTTGTCCATATGGAGAGTAGTAGGTTGGTGCATTTGGTAGGGCAGCTAAAACGGCTGACTCTTCTAGTGTCAGGTCTTTGGCGTCCTTATTGAAGTAAGTTTTGGCTGCTACCTGTATTCCGTAAGCATTTGAGCCATAGGGGATTTCGTTCAAATACATTTTTAAAATGTCCTCTTTAGAGTACATTTGCTCTATCATGACAGACAGCATGAACTCTTTAATCTTTCTGGAGTATGACTTCTCGTTTGTTAATATGGCATTTTTGACAAACTGCTGGGTTATGGTGCTTCCGCCCTGGCTCTTGTCTTTGCTTTTAATGTTGAAAATCATACTGCCAAAGATTCTCTTGAGATCAAATCCGTGATGTTTATAAAAGTTTTTATCCTCAACTGCCACTGCCGCGTCTTTTGCGCTCTGCGGAATGTCTTTCATGTCAACAAGGATGCGGTTTTTGTTGCCATGGACTTCGTATAGAATCTTCCCGTTTCTATCAAAGATTTGAGTAGACTGTTCTGACAGGCGACCGTTGATTTTGCTTGGTGAAGGAAGGTCTTTGGCATACCATGCAGCAAGTAAAATCATCAAACCGAAAAAGACTCCGGCAGCTATACCAATCTTTTTCCAGCCGGCTTTTGTGGTGAAAAGATCCCTTAAAAACTCCTTTGAGCCGGCTATAATGCCGTATTTTTTAAAGGGATTTACTTTTTTTGAGTTTCCGCGAGAATATTTATCTGTTGGCCGTCTTCTTTTTGAATATCTTCTTCTTGCCATTTTTCCCCTTGCTTGCCCCGCACTTTGAAATAGTGCGTGGGTCATTCCGGACTTGACCTGCCTAGCGTCAAGGCTGGTCCGGAATCTATATGAAATGTAAATGAAATTAAAATCACTTTCTTTAGTAGCGATTGAATTATAGCAAAAAAGAAAGTATAATTGAACAGGTTTTTATTGCTCTCAAGGGTCCGACCCTCGGAGCACCGAGGGTCGGACCCTCTAACAAAAAGGAATCACAAAAATGGCAAAAGAAAAAGAAATTGATAATCTTCTGAATAGAAATGTTGAAGAAGTAATTGTAAAGAAAGATTTAGAAAAACTTCTTTCATCTGGCAAGAAGCTAAGGATTTATATTGGGGTTGATCCATCAAGTCCAGTTATTCATCTTGGTCATGCGGTGGGACTAAGAAAACTGAAAGCATTTCAAGGCCTGGGTCACAAAGTGATATTTCTCATAGGTGATTTTACGGGAAGAATCGGAGATCCATCGGGGAAAACAAAGGAAAGAGTACCGCTTACTATTGAGCAGGTTCAAGAGAATTCAAAAACATATTTAGACCAAGCCTCAAAGATTATAGATATAAAAAAAGCAGAGATAAGGTATAACGGGGAATGGCTAGACAAACTGACTTTTAAGGATGTGGTAATGTTGGCTTCAAACTTTACTGTTCAACAGATGATAGAAAGAGATATGTTTAAGGAAAGGCTAAAGACAAATAAGCCAATCGGATTACACGAGTTTCTTTATCCCTTGATGGTTGGTTATGATTCAGTTGCCTTAGATGTAGACGTAGAAATGGGTGGAACTGACCAGACATTTAATATGCTTGCCGGCAGAACTCTAATAAAAGCAATGAAAGGAAAGGAAAAGCATGTCTTAAGTGTTCCGCTACTTCTGGGTACTGATGGACGAAAGATGAGTAAAAGTTATGGCAATGTCATCGGAGTAACTGATCCGGCAGATGATATGTTTGGCAAAGTGATGAGTATAAAAGATGAACTCATCATTCAGTATTTTGAACTTTGTACAGATAATAATGTAGATGGAATCAGTAAAAGGATAAAGAATGGAGAAAACCCAAGGAATCTGAAATTTGAGTTAGCAAAAGAGATTGTAACCATTTACCACAGTCCTAAAGAAGCCGAAAGGGCTGCCCATGAATTTGAGCAGATATTTAAAAACAAAGAAAAACCAACAGATATTCCAAAAGCTAAGTATTCAAAGGGCTCAAAACTTGTTGATGTTTTAGTTGAGTCAAAAACAGTAAGTTCAAAGTCAGAGGTTAGACGACTAATACAGCAAGGCGGTGTAAAAATTAACGACAAGGCAGTCAGCGATATTGACCACACATTAGAAAAAGGAAAGTATATAGTCCAAGTCGGTAAAAGAAGATTTATAGAGCTGTCGGAAAAATAAATTTTGTATTTTTACTTTTTAATTTTAAATTAATATCATGCCCATAACGCTTAAAACTAAAGTTTCAGAGCTGTCGGGGGTGGGCTCAGTATATCAAAAGAAACTGGAAAAGCTTCATGTAGAAACAGTTGAAGATTTGCTTTTGTATTTACCTCGGGCATGGGAAGACTTTTCTAAGATTACAGAGATAGTTAAAGTTAGACCACCGGGAACATACTGCATACAGGGTAATATCTGGAGCATTGGCAACAAACGTTCAGCTAGAAGAAGGATGAGTATAACAGAGGCAATACTGGCTGATAAAACTGGTACTATGAAGGCTGTCTGGTTCAACCAACCATTTTTAATAAAAAATATGAAACAGGGCGATGAGGTACTTTTGGCTGGTAGGGTAGAGTATGAGTATGGTCAAGCTTTGATGAAGTCGCCGGCATATGAGAAGAAGTCTGATGAGCAAACCCATCTAGGGAAAATAGTTCCAACCTATAAGGAAACCGAAGGCTTGAGTTCTCGTTGGCTTAGATATCAGATAACTAAACTGGTAAAAGTCATTTACTCCTTCAAAGAATACCTGCCGGTAGATGTTATAAAGAACCAAAGCCTAATCTCATACTCGGCAATGATTCGACAGCTTCACTTTCCGGACAACTCTTATCAGCTGGAAAAGGCACTAGATAGACTAAACTTTGATGAAATGTTTCTCTTGCAAGTAGCTGTTCAAAACCAAAGAAAGGCATTAGATAAAAACAGGGCAATATCAGTACAGTTCAACGAAGAACTATCGAAAGAATTCGTCAAAAAAATAGGCTTCACACTAACAAATGCTCAGAAAAAAGCTACTTGGGAAATAATTAAAGACTTAGAGAGACCGGTTCCGATGAATCGTTTGCTTGAGGGGGATGTCGGTTCAGGTAAGACTGTGGTATCCGCAATGGCGACACTAATGGTTGCGCGCGACGGGTTTCAAACTGTATTTCTTGCCCCAACTGAAATCCTTGCCAAACAGCACTATGAAAGTTTGAAAAAAATGCTTGAACCCTTTGAGGTTAAGGTTGCGATACTGACTGGTAAAACAAAGAAATCAGACAGGAATGAGATTTTGAGAGAAGTTAAGGAAGGGGAAACACAAGTCTTAGTTGGAACACACGCAGTTTTAAAAGAGACCATAGACTTTTGGAACTTAGCGTTTGTGATAGTAGATGAACAGCACAGATTTGGAGTGGGACAACGCGCCAAGTTAAGACAAAAGTCAGGACAAGACGGAACTATGCCGCACTTTCTTTCGATGTCGGCAACTCCTATCCCACGGACTCTGACGCTTTCAGTTTACGGAGATCTTGATATCTCGGTAATTGACGAGATGCCGCCAGGTAGGAAAAAGGTAGCAACGTTTGTTATACCCCCAGAAAAGAAAGAAGATTCGTATGAGTTTATCCGGCAGACTATAAAGAAAGGTAGGCAAGTTTTTGTTATTTGTCCTCTCATTGATGACAGTGAAACTATGGAACTGAGAAGTGTCACGGCAGAGTATGAAAGGCTTTCACGAATGGTATTTACCGACCTCAAAATCGCCATGATTCATGGAAAAATGAGACCGGAGGAAAAAGAAAGGACTATGAACGACTTTGCTACAGGCAAAACAAACATCCTCGTTTCAACCTCGTTGGTTGAGGTTGGTGTAGATGTTCCTAATGCGACAATAATGATAATAGAGGGTGCCGATAGATTTGGGCTTGCACAGCTTCATCAGTTCAGAGGAAGAGTCGGTCGTGGAAAATATCAGTCGTATTGTTTTCTTTTTACTGATAATAAATCAGAAACGGTTCAAAAAAGACTAGATGCTATAACAAAGACAAATGATGGGTTTTTGATAGCAGAAAAAGATTTGGATATTCGTGGTCCGGGAGAAGTGCTAGGAGAGAAGCAAAGTGGCATACCTGATATAAACACAAAAAACCTAATGAATGTAGAGCTTATCAAAAGAACTAAAGTGGAAGCCAGAAATTTCTTGAAGAAAAATAATGTGGAGGACTTTCCACTTCTCGCAGAAAAGATTGGAAAATATGATGGCGTAGCGAGTTTAGAATAAAAAAATGTCCGGACAGGGAGTCCGGACATTTGACTAGTGCGAGATTGTAGTTGCGGGTGGACTAAGAAATCGAGGAGTGAGCCTGATGGCGAAACCCGAGTAGTTCTTCCTCATATGTCCTCTGAGAACGGGTAGCCAAAGCAAACTGGTGGCGTTTTCTTTTGAACTCTTCATACTCAGTTATTGCGTCGCCCAGGCCTTCCCAGATTATTCTTCCGTCGAAGGGACTTCCGTCGGCGATAAGGTCCTCCAGAGAGGACTTATGGATTTCGACATGTGTTATCTCTCTACGTTTACTGTCTTTATATCCCCAGTCGTCCTTGAACCAGATTTTTATAAGCATCCATCGGAGGTTTTTGTCCAGTCCCCAGAGATAAACTTCTCCGGTTCTGGGAACCTGCCCTCCGTGCAGGGTTATGGCCCCAGCTGAAGTGTTATAGATGCCCTTGGTTTTTAGAGAGAAAACCTCATCACCGGTAACCTTGATCCCATGATTTTTCATAGGACGATGAGGTACATAATTCAGCTTTAGTTCCAAAAAGAAACCATCGAACTCAGCCAGAGACTTCAATGGCAAATCTCTGATGCCATCTTTTGGCTGACTGATTCGTTCAACCTGGTCGTTGACAATGTTCACCCAGTCTTCTTCTTCGAGATCTCCTTCCTTCATAAGGATCCCTACTGTTGTTGTGTAATCTGGCGGTTTTCTTAAATCGTTAAAACCTAGAGTTGTCAGATTGGAAGGCACACCTTCCTCCTTTTGTTGGCTTCTAATCGGCATACCGAAAAGAAGATTATTGGGTAATGAAGATTCTACCATAAAACTCTCATTTCTTCAACAAAATCCTTATAAAAAGGGGAGTTTTATGGTATGCTTTCTTCTTAAGGAAGGCGTTCTTTCAAGTGAATATAGGAAGAGGTGACTATGGTTGAGGTAGCAACAGCTCTAGGAAGAATACCGGAGGTGGCAGAAAAGTTATTTCCGGGGCAGCGGGTTTATGTCCATATTCCACAGGAGGTGCAGATCAATGACAATCTGCGTTTTGGTCCGGGATATCTGCTGACAGACATGAAGGGAGTAACGGGTTCTTTTTCCAGCGGTTTTGATCGCTACCACTTCATCGAGACAGAGAAACCGTACGTTGCCCACTACTGTTCATTTCTCTGGGCAGACAATCTCAAACAGCTGGCGAAGATTCTGGAAGAAGGTCCGAGTGCGGATGGCGACCACCTGGATTCAATGTTTGCCTCTTGGTTGGTTGAGGCGAACTATCTCAAGAATCGGTCAGGTCTGGGGTTTTGGGCGAATCTACCGCTCAATACCGACAGCATTTCCTTGTGCCATCATCGGTCATTCAGGGTAATGGCCCGGGACAACGGAAACTCTGTAGGCGGAAACGCCAAACAGATCATTGAACTGAGGGGTCGCCCCCATACCAATGAAGCAGTTCTGGAAGGGGATTTTTTTGCCAGTTGTCAGCCAGCGACGCTTTTGCCTCTATTGGAGAAAGCGGTCAGGATGATTGCAGACTTTGCGCCGGAAAGGTACTCGGCAATCAGACAAGCAGTCATCAAGGCGTATGGCGATGATCCCTTCAAGGCAATCGACTACGCCGATTCGGTTGTTTTCTAGCCTCATCGCAATCGACCAGAAAAGACGGGCGTGGCTTTAGTAGTATTACAAAGCCACGCCCTCTCGTATTTAGACCTTATAAAAAGGGAATTCTTGGGGTATAATTATTTCAAATAAAATAATAAAAAAGAGGAGATATGGCGAAGGTAGATGTTTTAATAAAAGGATATAACAGAGAGATTAACAGTGACTTACATAACTATGCTTGTACTTGTACTCTTGTACGGGATAAAGATATAAATATGGTAGTGGACCCCGGGTCTCACCAGTCTATAGGTATGTACATCTTTGCCCTAGGAGAGTTTGGTTTAGCGCTTGAAGATATTAACTTTGTTTTTACTACTCATGAACATCTTGATCACTCTATGAACAGGGCGATTTTTGAAAATGCCACTATTATTGATCGATATGGCTATCACAAAGGAGATGAACACAGGTTTCACTCAAACGATGAGGAATTTGAGATATCAAAGGATATCAAAATGATTGCAACTCCCGGACATGGTGGTGATATACATGCTTCACTGCTAGTTGAAACACAGGAGGGAACGGTTTGTGTGGCCGGAGATGTTTGGTGGTATGAGGACTTAACTCCGGAAATAGACCCACACGCAACGAGTCAAGAGCAGTTGGAGGTGAGTAGACAAAAGTTAATCAAGCTAGCTGACTACATAATCCCCGGTCACGGAGGTATCGTCAGGAATAATAGAAAAGATGAATAAAGAGGACCAGAAACAGAAGCTGTATAATCACTTTGGAATACTTCTCATCTTTGGGATAATGGTCGGAACGGGTTTTCTTTTGATAAAGAACTCTGATGAACAAAAGGAACCGATTAAGATTACTGAACCGACGAAAGAAGAACAGGTAAAAGGGGCGACCACCACTCAAGTGTCAGCGAAGATAAATATTAATACGGCGACCATTGAAGAATTAGATAAATTAGACGGAATTGGCCCGGCAACCGCTCAGAAAATCATAGATTACCGTAATCAGAATGGGCCATTTACAATAATTGAAGATATCAAAAACGTTAAAGGCATTGGGGATGCAAAGTCAGAAGCGATCAAAGAGGATATAAGTTTATGAAATATTTTGCATACGGATCGAATTTAAATCACAAACAGATGGCGGAGAGATGTCCGGATTCCAAGTTTCTAAAAAGAGTATTTCTTGAGAACTATCGCTTTATCTTTGATGGATATTCAACCAGATGGGATGGGGCGCCGGAAAATATTGAGCCGTCCGTAAGCGATATGGTTTGGGGTGGATTATATGAAATTAGTGAAAAAGATTTAGCAAACTTGGATAAGTGTGAAAACTGCAATAGTGCAGAAAGTAAGAAGGGTATATGTAGCAAGTGTGGTGAGGATCTATATGCGAGAAAAGAAATGGAGTTCAAGGACGATGATGGAAAAGAAACGAAAGCTCTAGTTTATTTTCGGATGGGTCTAAAAGAAGGTGAACCTTCAGAGAAATATTTAAATACAGTCGTTCAAGGCGCTCATGACTGTGGTTTACCGGAAGATTATATCTCATTTCTAGCTGGTGAGAAGCTAGAAGTCTAGTTTAAAAATTCGTAATAAGTACTAATGAATACTAGTTTAGTATAATCTACTATGTTGCCATGCACCCAAAGACCTTCAGAAAGGGGTCGGCATGGACATGGAGATTACAGCTAGTGAATATCTGAAAAGTTTTGCAGGGGCTGTTCTCCTGGGGTTGTGTGAGGATAACAACTCCAGGGAATGCATTGATGCTCTTGGTAATCTGGAAAGGGACATTGCCGATATGCCCTTCATAAAGAAGTTCGGCAATATGGAGTTTTCCTTCCAGAGGGAACCAGAGGAATACGCGAAGCATGTCCTAGAGGGAGGTGAATATAAGATAGAAATACCTATCGAACTTTCTGAATCCGTCGCGAAGATGATGGCAACCCTCCTCGTAGATAGTTGGGGGAAAACCCTACTCAACATGTAAATCGGGTGCAGCGGGAGCGGGAAACGGCCACATGGGCCGTTTCCCGTAAAGACTTTATTAACTCTTATTATTTGGTATATAGTAAGAGTACACGGAAGTTAGTAGACTACTATTTGTTTAAGTAAAGCCGAAAAATCTCTTGAAATTTTAAGTGTTGACAAATATTTTATAATGGTGTATCGTAATAACTATCGTGTTTCCTGATTTGAGTACCTCCTTTTGTCGCGCATGCCCACTGGCCCACGGTGGTGTGTAGCCGTAATGAGAGAAGTCTGTATCCCTTGATCGAAAGATCTCGAGTAGACCAACTCATTGATGCTCGCGCCCACGGCTTATTGGATAAGGGCAAAAGGAAGAAAGAATTGGTGGTTCACGATCATCGTGGTCGATCTTTGTTTTGTAGGATCCTTGTCGGGTGCACGAAGAGCGTACGTACATATTAACGCGTATGATGTAAACAAACACAAAGTTGTGCTTGTTTCAACTCTAGAAGACGCCTCCAAGAGATAAAACAAAGATTGAAGCGGATTTTTCAAGTGTTTTTGCAAAAATCATGGGATTTACTCCCAGGGGATGATTTAAAAGAGCAAAAACATGTAAGAGAATTCAACGCGATGCAGACGAAAGATGGTTTTGGGGAGAATTATCTCTCGTCAAAATAACAAATCCGACGTCGTATATCATGGCAATCTTCCCCAGATTGCTGGGCCGCCTCTGTTAATAGAGGCGGCCCATTCTCATATTTCAGCCCTTTTTGATTATTGAAATTTGAACATTTATTGAAAATTAGAAATTGTAAATTGAGAATTAAAAATCTGTATACTTGTTTTAACTTTTTAGATTCGTTAGAATTGAAACATAACAAATAATTAATCAGTGGAAAACTTTTATCTCGTGCTTATTCTTTAGGCAAGTCAGCCACTACTTTAAGTGGAAAGACACGGCGAACCCGTGTCTTTTATATTATCTGAATTTAGGTTAAAATCTTTCTATGAAAAGAAACTGGAAATTTTTAATCTCTGCAGTGATTGTTGCTCTCTTGGTCGGAGTGGGTGGATGCTATTACTCTGTGATTCAAGTAGGCGATCTAAAGTCACAAATATCAAGTCTAAATAAAGCCCTAGATGAGGCAAAGCAAAAGGTCACCAATCTGACAGACGAAACTTCAGATTCCAAAGAAAAAGTTGTGATTTACGGTGACTCGAGAACGGGAATAGAAACACATAAAAAAATCCTTGAACTAATGATGAATCGACAACCCGAAGCCGTTTTTAATGTCGGTGATATTGTTGAGGATGGAGCAAAACCAGAAGAGTGGACTGTTTTTAACGAAATCACAAAAGAAATGAGGGCAAATACTAACTTTTATCCTGTTTTGGGCAATCATGAAAAGGATTCACCACTTTTTTATAGTAATTTTGAACTTTCCGGTAATGAGCAGTGGTACTCTATTAACTTCAATAAAGTTCATTTTATTGTTTTAAATAGCACAAAAGACTTAAATATTGGATCTGAACAATATAAGTGGTTAGAGAATGACTTAGCAAATATTGGTAAAGACATAAAGTTTAAAGTTGTAATATTTCATCACCCGCCATACAGCACGGGGAAACATGATGAGGATGAGTTGGGTCTAAGAAAGAGTGTAGTTCCGCTTTTGGAAAGAAATGGAGTGAGGGCAGTATTTTCAGGTCATGATCACGACTATGAGAGATCTGAGGTAAATGGAATATCATATTTTGTAGTCGGTGGGGGCGGAGCGCCCATATATCCTCAAGTCAGAAAAAGCGATGTAAGCAAGAAGTTTCTACCTGTTTATCACTACTCTATAATTGAGAGAAAAAAAGATGAACTAAATGTGCGAGTATATGACACAGAAGACAAGCTAATAGACGAAACTACTATAAAATCTCAATAAAAGGTCCTAAAAGGGGAAAACGGGAATCGCAAACTGCGATTCCCGCCTTGGTTCATATCCCATAATACAGGTGATCGGCCTTCCTAATTAAAGCGTTGATACCGCCCTGTTTCCTCCCATTTCTTTGGCCCGATACATCATCTGATCGGACTCGTCGAGGAGTGCTTTCCAGGACTTGTTTTTGCAGGACTCAGGGTAGTATGAAACACCTATTGAGATTTTCATCTCTGTTTTTTCTGCTACAGTGGTCCTGATATCCTCTGCGATCCCTGCTGCAGATACCAATGTTGTATTGGGGAGTATGACTACGAACTCATCGCCACCATTTCTGGCAGCAATATCGTAATCCCTAATCCTGCCCGTTAGTACATTAGCGAGCTGCTTTAAGGCCACATCTCCAGCCTCGTGCCCCTGGTTGTCGTTGATCTGTTTAAAGTTGTCCCCATCAATGAATAGTACTGCAAGGGGATTCTTGCCTTCAGTACGAATCGCTCTTTCCATCTCACGATGTAGGGCTTGTTTCAAATACCCCTCATTAAAGAGTCCGGTCAGCCCATCTCTATCGAGCTGCGATTGTACTAGCCGGAGCTCGGTTTTGAGCTTTTTGTTTTGCCATGCTTGTATGCCGCTCCAGATAAGGGCCAACACTGCAACAACTAGTAGAGTCCACATGTAGAGCCCCTCCTTTCAAAGAGGTAGATTTGGGATATAACTGTATAAGTCCACTAAGCGTTTAAGCTTAGGAAACTAGAATTATACCTGACATTATCACTTTTGTCAATACTATAATATTCTAATTTCTCACTTGAAACAAAGGCTGGAAATTTAGTCAATAAAATGATAAAATACTTAGGTTATTAGGGTGCCTGCCGCGGTGGCGGAATTGGTATACGCGCTAGTCTTAGGAACTAGTTCCTTAACGGGATTGGGAGTTCGAGTCTCCCCCGCGGCACCAGAAATATTAAAATCCAGCAGAAATGCTGGTTTTTTGATTGACTTTTTTATTTTTATTATGCTATATTTTCTTTACTAATATTAGAACTATAAAATTCTACTATGTACCACAGAGGGTGGTATAAGGTGAGCACAAAAGAAGTGTTTCAAATCTTTGTTGACAAGGGATATCCTTGCAGGGAAACTGATAGGGGCATTGAAATAGCCTCTAAGGGGGACTATCCAAATGTCCCGCGAGGTTCTCATGTTGGTGTGGTCTGCTTTTCAGGAGAGAATAATTCGGTGATTGACAGGTCGGCGAGCCAATATCACAAACTGTCTGAGGATATCGAGAACATCCTTGCACAAGAAGGTTTTACGGATATAGGCTATGGCCCTATCGCAGCCTGAAGCCACTCTGTTATCATCATCAAATCTTGTGGTCGGTCTCCGGTTATTATATCTGGAGGCCGACCAAGGCTATAAAACTTTGGGTTGTGTAGTCTTTTTTATTGAAAAAAATTACCCTTTGGGGTATAGTTTGAAAACTGTTTATTTATTTAAAGTAAGGAAAAAATGGAAGTAAAAAGGGAAGATTTATCTAAGGTTAAAATAAAGTTAACTATTGATTTAACAGAAAAAGAGCTAGGGCCTCATATTGAAAAAGTTTATAAAAGTTTGGCTAAAAATCTGAAAATTGCCGGATTTCGGCCAGGAAAAGCTCCTAGGTTTGTTGTTGAAAAAGAAGTTGGACAAGATAAGTTCTATGCAGAAGTTTTAGACGTGACCGTTCCTGACGCCTACTATAATGCTATTACTAAAGAAAAGCTTATTACAGTCAGTCGACCGGAAATAAAGGTAATAAAATATGCTCCAACAGGAGGCTTAACTTTTGAGGCAGAAATAGAGATATTGCCAGAGTTTACTTTGCCTGACTATAAAAAAATAAAGGTTTCCAGGAAAGAAATAAAAGTAACCGATAAGGATATTCAGGATGAGGTAAAAGGACTACAGGAGAGATATGCTGAGTTCAGGCCGGTTCCAAGAAAAGCAAAAAAGGACGATAGGGCAGAGATAAACTTTGAGGGGACTAAGGAAGGTGTGCCGGTTGAGGGCGCAAAAGGCGAAGGATACCCTATTACTATAGGTGCCGGTATGTTTATCCCGGGATTTGAAGAGAACTTGATAGGGATGAGTAAGGGTGAGGAAAAAACGTTTGATATAACTTTCCCAAAAGATTATCACGAGGAGAAGTTGCGAGGTCAAAAAGTTACATTTAAAGTAAATATAGCTTCTATTTCTGAAAAGTCATTACCGGAGATCAATGATGAGTTTGCAAAGAAATTTGGAATATTCAAAAATATAGAAGAGATGAAAAAGGGTATAGAAAAAAATCTAGCCGAAGTGAAAGCAATGGAAGAGCGCAGAAGATTGGAAGAAGAGATAATGACTTTGATAGCCAAAGAGGCTAAAGTTGAACTGCCTGAAACGCTTGTGCATCAGGAGATTCATCGTATGCTACATGACGCAGAAGCAAATTTACAGCAGTCCGGTATTACTATGGAAAGATATCTAGAAATGACGAAAAAGACCCGTGAGGATGTAGAGAAAGAAATGCATCCCGACGCAGAAAAGAGGGTAAAAGTTGGTCTAATCTTATCGCGTATTTCCGAAGATGAGAAAATTAAAGCTAGCAGTGAAGAGATAGAAAAAGAAAAAGCGATGATTTTGGCTTCTTCCGGTGAGAATGCAAAGGAACTGAAAAAGAAGTTAGCCGAACATGAAGTAGAGCACCAGATAGAAAATAGCATTATTTCTAAAAAAACCATTGAGAAAATTTTCGAATATTGTGTAAAGTAATCTAAATGTCATTCTGAACTTGATTCAGAATCTATATACAAAAGATGGATTCCCGCTTTCGCTCTTCGAGTCTGAGCGATGAGGCTCAGGCCTCAGAGTCGAATGACGGGAATGACAAGAAGGGAAAATATGGATCCAAAAAATCAAATACTAGTTCCTACAGTTATAGAAAAAACTCACATGGGTGAGCGGGCCTATGATATTTATTCTAGGCTACTCAAAGACAGAATTATTTTTCTTGGTACGGGGATTGATGAAAATGTTGCAAATATTATTATTGCACAGCTTCTTTTTCTTGAAAGTGAAGATCCCAAAAAAGACATCCATCTCTATATAAACTCACCCGGGGGCTCGGTTTACTCTGGACTTGCTATCTATGACACAATGCAATATATCAAGCCAAATGTTGTTACAACTTGCATTGGAGTAGCAATGAGCATGGGAGCATTAATACTTGCGGGAGGAGAAAAAGGCAAAAGGCACGCCTTACCAAACTCAAAGATAATGATTCACCAGCTATCTGGCGGATTTCAGGGACCTGCTGCAGATATAGAAATACAGGCTAAAGAAGCTTTGGATTTACGAAAAAAACTGGATGAGATTCTTGCTAAACATACAGGGCAATCCCTCAAAAAAGTGTCGGCAGACACCGATCGGGACTATTTCATGACGGTAAAGGAAGCTAAAGATTATGGAATCATTGATAAAGTTATAGAAGAAAGGAAAAGTAAATGAAACTGGGTGAGATATATAATCTTTTTGTAAAAAGGGGGATAGATGCAGACCTTCGTGGTAGAAAAGAAATTGAAAAAAGACTGAAAAAGACAAAGGAAGCATACAATAAACTAGATAAGAAAAAAAAAGAAGAGTTTGACACGGAAAAGATGACCAATCCATTTGCTGACACACGTATACTCTATGGTGACTCAAAAAAAGAGGTGAAAACTATTTTGGCCGGAATAGACATGGAGACTCCAGAAATACTTCTTGCAGACAGACTAAACGAAAAGGGAAAAAAGATTGACTTAGTTTTAGCTCATCATCCTGAGGGAAGACCCTATGCCGACCTTGCAGAAGTTATGAATATCAATGTAGATGTTCTCAACCGATACGGTGTACCCGTTAATATTGCCGAAGGGGTTTCGGAGGCTAGAATTGGCGAGGTATCTCGGGGGGTTGCACCGGTAAACCATAACAGACCGGTTGACGCGGCTAAAATACTAGACATCCCCTTTTTATGTGTTCATACACCTAGTGATAATATGGTTTTTAGTTTTTTAGAAAAGTTGATGGCTGAAAAGAAACCGGAAACTGTCGGAGAAGTCATAGATGTTTTGAAAGAAGTTCCTGAATATAAAGAAGCAGTGAAGGTTGGGGCAGGACCTAGAATATTCGCCGGAAATTCTAGTAAAAAAGCAGGCAAGATAGCAGCAACGGGTATTACCGGAGGAATGAGTATCGGGCCGGATGCCTATGAAAAGATGGCCCAAGCGGGAATAGGTACAGTTATTGAGATGCATGCTTCAGAGAAAGATAAAAAGGAGGCAGAAAAAAACCACATTAATATTGTTGTTGCCGGACATATTTCCTCTGATTCTATAGGTATGAATCTACTTTTGGATGAAATAGAGAAAAAGGGTGTGAAAGTTATACCAGTCTCAGGACTCATTCGGGTGAAAAGGTTTAAGTAAAACTAGTTTATTTATTTGTTTATCAAAAAACTGTTGACAGTTTTTGCTAAAAAGAGTATATTGGTTCTTACAGTCTTTATTATACGAAAAAGGGAATGATTTGACCAAGGCTAATTCCCAACAATAATGGAAAAAAGAAAACTCCTACTCGAAGAGAGCAGTTGGTTTGATTTATTTAAGGAGCAAGTGTTTTTATGTCAAAAAGTGATTCTTCGCCCGCGCTGACACAAAGGAAGTATTTTAACAAAACTCAGGAAGTATTGCCTCTACCAAATCTTTTGGAGATTCAGGCAAATAGCTACAAATGGTTTATCAAAGAGGGTATCGCTGAAATCTTTGAAGAACTATCACCGATAGAAGATTTTACAAAACAAAATCTAGAACTATCCTTTAAGGACTATTACCTAGAAGAAGAAAAACATTCTGAACAGACAGCAAAACAGAAAAAAATGACTTACGAAGCTCCTGTCAGAGTCAATGTAGAACTAAAAAATAAAATTACCGGCAAAACAAAGTCTCAAGAAATATTCTTAGGTGACCTCCCCCTTATGACAGAGAGAGGCACTTTTATTATTAATGGTGTTGAAAGAGTAATAATCAGTCAGCTTATGCGCTCTCCGGGGGCATTTTTTACTAATGATTATGCTGCTGGAAGAAAAGTCTTTGGGGCAAAAATGATTCCTGTTTATGGTGCCTGGCTTGAAATGGAAACTTCTCCACAAGGCGTTATTTATGTGAAAATTGATAGAAAAAGAAAATTTCCCATAACTACGTTACTTCGTGCTTTTGGATATGAAACTGATGATGATATAAAGAAAGTCTTTGCCAGCGTAAATACTGATAAGGAACATGACTATATCGGAGCAACACTCGAAAAAGATCCTTCATCAAACAGACAGGAAGCTTATATAGAAACTTATAAGAGAATTCGTCCTGGTGATCTAGCGACTGCAGACAACTCCAAATCTTTGATTGATGGCATGTTTTTTGATCATAGAAAATATGATCTTTCACGAGTTGGAAGATATAAGATAAATCAAAGACTAGGCCTTAAACTTCCTGAAACACGAGAAAACAGAATATTCAGAGTAGAAGATTTAGTGGAAATAATTAAGGAGATTATTCGCCTTAACAATGAACAGGGTGAAGCCGACGATATAGATCACTTAGGAAATAGAAGACTAAGAACCATGGGAGAACTTCTCCAACAGAGGTTTAGAGTTGGTATTTTACGAACAGAGAGAATTATTAGAGATAGAATGAGTACAAATGACCCGGAAACTGTAACACCTAGTCAGCTTGTAAATGTTAGACCGGTCGTCGCTGCTATTAAAGAGTTTTTTGCTTCTTCACAGTTGTCTCAGTTTATGGACCAGACAAATCCGCTAGCTGAACTTTCAAACAAGAGAAGACTTAGTGCTCTTGGACCAGGAGGTTTAACCAGAGAAAGAGCTGGTTTCGAAGTTCGTGATGTGCACAGAACTCATTATGGTCGAATTTGCCCGATAGAAACTCCAGAAGGACCAAATATTGGTCTTGTAAGTGCGTTATCATCATATGCATCTGTAAACGAATACGGATTTTTAGAGTCACCATACAGAAGGGTTATTAAAGAAGCTAAAAATGACGGTAAAGATTCAATAGGTGAAATATCAGAAGAGCTTATCAAAGACGGTAGCAAGAAGATTGTTGGAAATGGAGAGGTTATAACAGAGAAGACCGCAAAATCTCTCATGAAAATTAAAAAAGATTTTATTAAGGTGAGACCGAGAGTGACAAATGAGATTGTGTATCTGGATGCAATCAAAGAAGACACAACGGTTATCGCTCAGGCAAGTGTTCCTGTTGACGAAAAAGGTTATTTTAAAGATAGAATAATGTCAGTTAGAAGGCATCTAGAGGCTGATGAGGCTACTGCTGAAGAAATAGACTACGTTGATGTTTCAAGTAAGCAGGCTGTCAGTATTTCAACGGCACTCATACCATTTTTAGAACACGACGCTGCTAACCGTGCGCTTATGGGAGCTAATATGCAACGTCAGGCAGTATCTCTTGTGAAGCCGGAGTCTCCAATAGTCGGGACAGGTGTTGAGGCAAATGTTGCCGAAGCTTCTGGTCAGGTTGTGAGAGCAAGGGCAAACGGAGAGGTTGTATCATCTAACGCCGACTCAGTAGCGGTAAAATATGCCGATGGAAAAGAGAAAGTTTATGTACTTGATAAGTTTTCAATGTCAAACCAAGGTACATGTATAAATCAAAAAACAGTAGTTGAGAAGGGTCAGAAAGTTAAGAAAGGCGATCTTCTTATAGACGGAACAGCTACTCAAGACGGAGAAATTGCCTTAGGTCAAAACGTAATGGTGGCTTATATGAACTGGCAAGGTGGTAACTATGAAGATGCTATTATTATATCTGAAAGACTTGTTCAGGATGATAGGTACACATCTATTCACTTGGAGGAGTTTCCTGTAGACGTTCGTGATACAAAACTTGGTCCGGAAGTCATAACTCGTGATATCCCCAATGTTGGTGAAGAGGCACTTAGAGATCTAGATGAAGACGGTATTATAAGAATAGGAGCTGAGGTAACATCAGGAGATATTTTGGTTGGAAAGATTACCGCAAAAGGTGAAACGGAGCTTACAGCCGAAGAAAGATTGCTGCGGGCAATTTTTGGAGAAAAAGCCAGAGATGTCAAGGATACATCACTTAGGCTACCGCCCAGACTTCATGGAAAAGTTATAGATATCAGAATTAAATCAAGAGATAAGGGAGATGAGCTGCCGGTTGGTGTTATAAAACAGATATTTGTCACAGTTGCTCAGATGAGAAAAGTTGCAGTTGGTGATAAGATGGCTGGTCGTCATGGAAACAAGGGCGTTATTGCCAGAATATTACCTGTAGAGGACTTACCATATCTTGAAGATGGAACACCTGTTGATATTGTCTTAAATCCTCTAGGTGTTATATCTCGACTAAATATTGGTCAGGTTTTAGAAACTCATCTTGGTTGGGCAGCACAAGTATTAGGATACAAAGTTGCATCACCTGTTTTTGATGGTGTAAGTATTAAAAAAATCAAAGAAGAGCTAAAAAAAGCCGGTTTACCTGAGAGTGGAAACGTTCGTCTTCGTGACGGAAGAACCGGTGAATACTTTGACCAAAAGACTACAGTAGGGCCGAACTATATGTTAAAACTCCTTCATTTAGTTGAGGATAAGGTTCATGCTCGTTCTATTGGTCCATATGCTATGGTTACACAACAGCCACTTGGCGGTAAAGCTCAAAATGGTGGACAAAGATTTGGTGAAATGGAAGTGTGGGCACTGGAAGCTTATGGTGCGGCTCATACACTCCAAGAGATGTTAACAGTGAAGTCAGATGACGTTATTGGAAGAAGTAAGGTATATGAGGCTACTATTAAAGGCGAAGAAATAAGAGAACCGGGTATCCCAGAGTCTTTCAATGTTTTAACAAAGGAGTTGCAAGGATTGGGTTTAAATGTTGAGCTTCTTCAAAAAGATGCTAATGACAGGATTAAAAAGGAAGTAGACGCTGAAGAAGTCATTGAGAGTGAATATGAGGAAGACATAAAAGAGCTTAAGGATGCTGAAATAATAGAAGGTAAGGGCGCAGACTTGCCCAAGGTAGATGTTACTTCTGATGCAGAAGAAGAAAACTAAAAGTAATTATTAAAGGAGCCAGCCTACGGCTGGTTATCCGTAGGATGAGAAAAAAATGATAAAAAGTGACGATAAACATCAAATATTCAACGCAGTAAAAATTTCCATTGCTTCACCGGAGCAGATTTTGAAATGGTCTCATGGAGAGGTTTTAAAACCTGAAACCATTAACTATCGTACACAAAAACCAGAGAAAGATGGTCTTTTCTGCGAAAAAATATTCGGTCCAACAAAGGACTGGGAATGCTACTGTGGTAAATACAAGAAAATTAGATACAAGGGTATTATATGTGATAAATGTGGAGTTGAGGTTACAAGAAGCTTAGTGAGAAGAGAGAGAATGGGGCACATAAAGCTAGCTGTACCGGTTGCTCATATCTGGTTCCTAAAAGGTATTCCAAGTTCTGTGGGGTTACTGCTGGAAATAGGAGTTAAAGATTTAGAAAGAATTGTTTACTTTGCAAACTATGTGGTTACCGAAGTCAATGAAGGGGCTAAAAAAGAAATGATAGCCTCACTAGAAGAAGATTTTAAATCTAAAAAGAAGGCAATTCTTTCAAAAGGAAAAGACACCAAACTTGCTCAAAAAGAGATAGAAGACTTAGAAAATTCTCGTAATTCAGCAAAAAAAGAGATAGAAGAGTTAAAAGTTAAGTCAATTCTTTCTGAAATGAAATATCGAGAACATTCTATGAAATATGGTCATCTTTTCAAGGCTAGAATTGGTGCTGAAGCGGTGTTAGATCTTTTAAAGCAGGTAGATATAACAAAACTCGTAAAAGAGTTGAAAGCAGAAGTTGACTCCTCTCATGGTCAAAAGAGAAAAAAGGCTTTAAAGAGACTAAAGTGGGCTGAGGGATTTAAAATGGCAGGACTCAAGCCTGAATGGATGATTGTAACTCAACTTCCCGTTATTCCGCCAGATCTTCGTCCAATGGTACAGCTTGATGGTGGAAGGTTCGCAGCGAGCGACTTAAATGATTTATATAGAAGAGTAATCAACAGAAACAATCGTTTGAAAAAACTTATAGCTATGGACGCACCAGGTGTAATCTGTCGAAACGAAAAAAGAATGCTTCAGGAGGCAGTAGACTCTCTTATAGACTCTAGTTCAAAAAGGGAAAAAGTTTCACAAGGAGCGGGACAGAAAAAGAAGCTCAGATCTTTGGCTGACATGTTAAAAGGTAAACACGGTCGTTTCAGACAAAATCTTTTAGGTAAGCGTGTTGACTACTCTGGACGTTCAGTAATTGTTGTTGGACCAGACCTGAAGCTGCATCAGTGTGGTATTCCAAAGATGATGGCACTAGAGCTCTTTAAACCATTTGTTATAAGTAAACTTATCATTGGCGGATTTGCGCATAACATTAAAAATGCTTCTAAAATGATTGAAATGGGAACGAGCGAGGTTTGGGATGCACTGGACGAGATAATCAAAAACAAGTATGTTCTTTTGAACCGTGCTCCAACTCTTCATAGACTTGGTATACAGGCTTTTCAACCGGTTTTAATCGAAGGTAAAGCTATACAGATACATCCGTTAGTATGTACAGCCTTTAACGCTGACTTTGACGGAGATCAAATGGCAGTTCATGTACCACTTTCAGAAAAAGCACAGAAAGAAGCACGTGAAATAATGCTCTCAACAAAGAATATTTTGAAACCAGCCGCAGGTGAGCCGGTTATGAACCCGAGTCAAGATATTGTTATGGGGTGTTACTACATGACCCTGATAAGAGAAGGTGAAAAAGGTGAAGGAAAGATTTTCTCTGAAAATAGTGAAGCAATTTTAGCATATCAAAACGGCGACGTTGGTCTACTTGCTCAAATCAAGGTAAAAGTTGGTAATGATATTTATGAAACAACTATTGGTCGTTTGAAGTTCAATGCCATAATGCCAAAAGGGACACCATATATAAATGAGATTTTAGGTAAAAGCAAACTTGCAGAAATTATCAAGTCAGTTTTTGATAACTATGGTCAGGAAGAAACCGCCAGATTCGTTAATGATATTAAAGATATAGGATTCCACTATGCAACCCTTTCCGGTATATCTTTCTCTATGGATGACTTGAATGTTCCTGACACGAAGGAAGCGATTATAAAAGAAGCAGAAGAAAAGGTAGATAAGCTCAATGTAATGGCGTCACAAGGTTTAATAACAGAGAACGAGAAATACGCAAAAAGCCTTGATTTGTGGGATAAAACAAAGACAAAAATTTCAGAAGAAATGATGAATATTATAGATAAAAAAAGTTCTTTATACATCATGATGGATTCGGGCGCAAGAGGAAATGTCGGTCAGTTAACTCAGCTTGCCGGTATGAAGGGAAACGTGGTTAACGCAACAGGCAGAACAATAGAATTGCCCATTAAATCAAACTACAAAGAAGGATTTGACTCTCTGGAATACTTTATATCTACTCATGGTGCCAGAAAAGGTTTATCAGACACTGCTATAAAAACTGCTGATGCAGGGTATCTAACAAGAAGGCTTGTTGACGTATCACAAGACGTGATAGTTACTGAAAAAGACTGTAAAGATACCGAGGGGATGATTATTTCAAAAGAAGAGAGCCAGAAAATAGGCGAGGACTTTTCGGCCAGACTTATTGGTCGTGTGTCGGCAGAAAATATAGTCAACAAGAGTACGGGCGAAATAATTACCAAGAAAAGCGCTCTTATAACTGAAGATGATTATAAAAAGATAGAAGAAGCTGAAATTGACGAAGTAAAAATACGTTCTGTTTTGACTTGTAAAGTGCACTGGGGTGTATGTCAGAAATGTTATGGTACCGATCTTGCTCGTGGCGGACTTATAGCGATGGGTGAAGCCATCGGCATTATTGCAGCACAAAGTATTGGTGAGCCGGGAACACAGTTGACCATGAGAACGTTCAGGGCCGGTGGTGTTGCTGGGGTAGATATTACTCAGGGTCTTCCAAGGGTTGAGGAAATCTTTGAGGCAAGACCACCCAAAGGGCAAGCAGTATTGGCTGAGATTGCCGGTAGGGTAGCTATAGAAGCCAGCAGAGACCATAAGGTCGTTCGTGTTGCTTCTATGATAGTTGAAAAAGACGAGTATGATATGCAAGGATGCGAGATAATTGCTAAACATAACAGCATCGTTGAAGCTAAGGATATAATTGCAAAGAACCCTAAAGGTAAGGCAATAAAAGCCAAGAATAATGGTATTATTAAGGTCGCGAAGGATAAGAGTAAGATAGATATAATAAAAGAAGCAGACGTTAAAGAATATACGGTACCAAACGATGTTGGAGTTTTAATCAAAGATGGAGATGAAGTTACTCTTGGGCAACAGCTAACCGAAGGTTCATGGAATCTTCAAGACGCACTTGAACTTTTGGGAGAAAACGCAGTACAGAGATACATAACCACAGAAGTCCAGCAGATATATGCTTCTCAAGGTCAAACTATAAATGATAAACATATAGAAGTCATTATTAGACAAATGTTCTCAAGGCTACTAGTAGAAGAGCCGGGAGATACAATTTTTATATCCGGGAATATGGTTTCAAGAACGGCTTTCTTGGAAGAAAATGGAAAAGTTAAGAAAAAAGGCGGGAAACCAGCTACAGCCACAAACCTACTCCTTTCAATTACGAAAGTATCTCTATCAACTGATAGTTTCCTTTCTGCAGCTTCATTTATGGAAACAAATAGAATCCTCATAGATGCTGCAACAAAAGGCAAGGTCGATAATCTTCGCGGACTTAAAGAAAATGTAATCATTGGTAAGCTTGTACCTGTAGGAACGGGCTTTAAAGAGTCAAAGATAGGGTAAAGCGTTGATTTTACCTCGAAAAAATGTTAAAATCGAAAAGTTGCAAATAAAATAAAGAAAAAAATGCCGACAATAAACCAATTAATTAAAAAACCACGAAAGAGTAAGGTAAGAAAGACAAAGTCACCAGCTTTGGCTAGGTCTTATAATGCCTTAAAGTCTAGAAACGTTGAAACAAGCTCTCCGCACAAAAGAGGCGTTTGTATCAAAGTTTCTACAACTACACCAAAGAAACCAAACTCAGCTTTACGAAAAATAGCCAGAGTCAGACTGACAAATGGCATGGAGGTAACTGCATATATCCCGGGAATCGGTCACAATCTTCAGGAACATAGTGTGGTTATGATTCGTGGTGGCAGAGTGAAGGATTTACCGGGTGTTAGGTATCATATAGTGAGAGGGGCCCTTGATACTGTCGGTGTACAAAACAGAAAACAGGGAAGAAGTAAATATGGAGCCAAGAAGAGTTAAGGGTTACCAATTACAAATGGAAAACCCGAATCTACGAATTCTCAACTTTGTTTACAGGGTAAGTAGAGACACCTAGACAAGAATAAGTAGATTAGTATTAATAAGTAATTAGTAAGAGGAGCGAAGCGTGCCAAGAGATCCAAGAAAAGTAGAAAAGAGAGTTATAGAACCGGATGCAAGATATAACAGCGTCCTTGTTTCGCAGTTCATAAACAAAACAATGTTAAACGGTAAAAAAGCCGTTTCAACCAAACTAGTTTATGGAGCATTTGACATTATACAGGAAACACTTAAAACAGACCCCCTGGAAGTTTTCGATACAGCCATAAAGAATGTATCGCCACAAGTTCAGATTAAATCCCGAAGGATTGGCGGCGCTACATATCAGGTTCCTATTGAAGTTAAGGGTGACAGAAGAATTCACTATGCATTTGCATGGATTAGAGATGCCGCAAGAGCTAAAAAAGGCAAACCGTATGACAAATGCTTAGCCGAAGAGATTATGGATGCATATAACAATACAGGGACTGCAATAAAGAAAAAAGAAGATACTCATAGAATGGCGGAAGCGAACAAAGCATTTGCTCACTTTGCGCGCTATTAGCGCTATACTAAATACGAATGATACCTATGTACAAATTCTCAAAAAGATAATGATTAGTTCAATGGGGTTACTAGGTTGAGAATTAGTATATTAGTATGATTAGTAATAGGTAGGAAAAAATTAGTAATGCCAAGAAAATATCCACTGGAGAAAATGAGAAATATTGGGATTATAGCCCATATAGATGCCGGCAAGACGACTGTGACGGAGGGTATTTTGTATACTACCGGAAGAACTCATAAGATTGGTGAAGTTCATGAGGGTGAAGCAACCATGGACTGGATGGAACAGGAAAAAGAGCGCGGTATCACCATTACTTCTGCTGCAACGACATGTTTCTGGAAAGACCACAATATAAATATTATAGATACTCCCGGTCACGTAGACTTTACGGTTGAGGTTGAGAGGTCTCTTCGTGTTTTGGATGGAGCGGTTGTAGTATTTGATGGCAAAATGGGAGTAGAGCCACAGAGTGAAACTGTTTGGCGTCAGGCGGATAAATACAATGTACCGAGAATTTGCTTTATAAACAAAATCAACCAAACAGGTGGTGACTTCTATAAAAGTCTTGATTCTATTAAAGAAAGGCTAAACCGTAACGCGTATCCGGTTCAGCTTCCTATTGGTTTTGAACAAAGTATAAACGGTATTATCGATTTGGTTACAATGAAAGCCTACACATATAAAGATTATAAAGACAAAGAACTCAAAGAAATAGAAGTCCCAGCCGATATGAAGGAAAAATGTGAAAAATACAGAGAAGAAATTTTGGAAAAAGTAGTGGAGTCGGATGATGCACTTATGGAAAAATATCTCGGCGGAGAAGAGGTAACAGAAAAAGAGTTTATTTCAGCCATCAGAAAAAGCGTTATTAAGGGTAACTTTTTCCCGGTTTTCGGCGGAGACGGAAGGGGTGTAATTGTGAGGAGCCTGCTTGATGCTGTTGTAGACTATCTGCCATCGCCGCTGGAAGTTCCTCAGGCACAGGGTGAGGATCCAAAAACAGAAGAAAAGATAGAAATACAGTCAAATGATGACGAACCGTTAGCTGCCCTTGTGTTTAAGATAGCAACAGACCCGTTTGTTGGTAAACTAGCATTCTTTAGGGTCTATAGAGGCAAACTAACAAGCGGAAGCTATGTTTATAATTCCATTACAAACTCTAAAGAAAGAATAGGAAGAATATTAAAGATGCATGCGAACTCTAGAGAAGAGGTGAAGGAAGTTTACGCCGGTGAGATTGCTGCCGCAGTCGGGCTAAAAGGTACCACCACAGGTGATACTATTTGTGACCCGACACACCATGTGGTTTTAGAGAGAATCACCTTCCCAGAACCGGTTATTCAGGTTGCTATTGAACCAAAGACAAAAGCCGATCAGGAAAAGATGGGTATTGCTTTGTCTCGTCTTGGTGAAGAAGATCCAACCTTTAGGATGAAGACCAACGAAGAAACCGGTCAAACTCTTATTGAGGGAATGGGAGAACTTCATCTAGAAATCATCGTTGATAGAATGAAAAGAGAGTTTAAAGTTGAGGCAAATGTCGGTAAACCGCAGGTTGCTTACAAAGAAACTATTAAAAGTACGACTAAGGTTGAAGGTAAGTTTATACGTCAGTCCGGTGGACGCGGGCAGTATGGTCATGTTTGGCTTGAGATTGAACCTCTTGATAGTGGTACCGGATTTGAGTTTGTTAATAAGATTGTTGGCGGAGCTATTCCAAAAGAATACATCAATCCGGTTGAAAATGGTGTAAAGGAAGCGATGACCAATGGTGTTGTTGCCGGATATCCGGTAGTTGATGTAAAAGTAACGCTTTATGATGGTTCGTTTCATGAAGTTGACTCATCTGAGATGGCATTCAAAATCGCCGGTTCTATGGCACTTCAGGAAGGTGTCCGAAAGGCGACTCCAATTATTCTAGAACCTATAATGAAAATAGAAGTTATCACTCCGGAGGACTTTATGGGTGATGTAATGGGTGATATAAACTCAAAACGTGGACGAATACAAAAAATGGAAGATAAGTTTGGTTCAAAGGTTATTGATGCACACGTTCCCTTGGCTGAAATGTTTGGCTATGCTACAACACTCAGGTCTATGTCTCAAGGAAGAGCGTCATACTCTATGGAGTTTGATCACTACGAAGAAGTGCCGGGCAACGTTGCAGAGGAAATCAAGTCCAAACGAGGTAAAGCAAAAGAAGAGTAGTTATTAGCCCCTAGGTAATAGAAAATAGGAATGTAAAAGAAGGTCGGATCCTTGTGTAGCCACAAGGTCCGACCTTCTAAACAATACACCATGAATTTTGATTTTGAAGCAAAGTGTGGTATAATACATTTAGGTTTTTAGCCGAGGGCAAAGCATCGGCTTTTCTTTAAAACAAGGCAACTTGAAATTAGGAGGTCTTCATGATTAGTGAGGCAAGAATTGCGAGCCGCTCAACAATTGCAATTGACCTGAAGTCCAGAGGAATAGAAGGTGAAGGTTCTTATAATATCTCCGTTCTGAAAGATATGGAGCAACTGTTAGGAGATTTATTGATTTTGCGAGATTCAGGAGACACATATCCAACCCCAGAAACACAGATAATCGATACGAGGTCAGCAAGACTCATTCAATCCTATTTCAATCAATGCGAGCAGTACATAAAAGAAAAATTGGATAGATTTGAATGGGCGGCCGATCAAGTTCGCAAGGTTCAGGAAGGAAATTTTCCTGCCGACGAACTATGTTCTTATCTGACGATACTCAGCGGTTTACTTTTGTCTATCGAGGACAAGCGATGGGACAACAGCCGAAGCTATGCCATCGCTTCGGCTTAGAACTAACGCAAGAGCTAGTGTTCAGGGGTAAAGCTGTTCCTTGAGATAAAGGAGTGAGCTATTCCAAAACAAAGAATAAGTAATAATGGCCCGGGAAACCGGGCCCTTTTTCTTGCATATAAAGTTTCTTTATGGCATTATTATTTTAAGGAAATATGATGGTTGGAAAAGATATAATATCATTAGGTCAGTTTGATAGGGAATCTCTAGAAAAGATTTATAAGATTTCTTTTTTTATAGAAAAGAAAGTTAAAGAAGGTGGAAGCTTAGATATCTTAAAGGGCAAAATACTTGCCTCTTTATTTTTTGAGCCATCTACAAGAACAAGGTTTTCCTTTGAGTCGGCCATGGAGAGGATGGGGGGAAGTGTCATCTCAACAACAGGAGTTACTTTTTCTTCAATGTCAAAAGGTGAGACTTTAGAGGACACCATCAAAACCATAGAAAGATACTCAGATGTCATCGTGATACGTCACAGTGAGAAAGGTTCGGCTCGGGTTGCGGCGGATATTTCAAAAAAACCGGTAATAAATGCAGGAGATGGAGCGGGGGAGCATCCAACTCAGGCACTTTTAGATCTTTATACCATTAAGAAAGAAAAAGGCGTTGTTGACGGGCTAAAGGTAGCTCTTGTCGGCGACCTTAAAAACGGCAGAACTATTCATTCTCTCCTTATACTCTTGTCAAAGTATAAAAATGTGGAGTTTTTGCTTGTGTCGCCGGAGCAGTTAAGAGTCCCCAAAAAATACCTAGAAATACTGAAAAGAGAAGGCTTAAAATTTGAAGAAATTGGTGATATGGATGAAGCTTTAAAAAATGCAGATGTTTTGTATATGACAAGGGTGCAGAAGGAAAGGTTTGAAAAAATCAGTGATTACGAAAAGCTCAAAGATTCATTTATTTTAAATAAAAAAAGTCTTGATAGAGCAAAAAAAGACATGATAGTTATGCATCCGCTACCTAGAGTTAGTGAGATTTCAACAGAGGTAGATAGTGATAAGCGGGCAAAATATTTTGATCAGGTTGAAAATGGGTTATATGTAAGGATGGCACTTTTTGCTTTAGTTTTGGGAGCCATAGATATGAAAGAGAAAGTTGCTGTTTAGCGAAGAAAAATGCAAAAAAGTTGTTGCAAAGTTTTCAGATTTGAAGTAAAATATTCTGGCGACCCAAAAAGGGAATAAATTAATAAAAAATCCACTTTAATTTGTGGAAAAGTTATTTTTTAGAAAATAAAATAAATTAAAAAAGAGACCCGCCTTCATAATAAGTCTCGGCGGGCAAGAAGGAGAAGATATGGCAGAAAAATTTGACAGAAGCAAACCGCATATCAACGTAGGTACTATCGGACACGTTGATCATGGTAAAACAACATTAACAGCGGCAATAACCTCTGTTCTTGCTAAAGAAGGTAAAGCAGAAGTAAGAAAGTTTGACTCTATTGATAATGCTCCCGAGGAGAGAGATCGTGGTATTACGATTGCTACTTCTCACGTTGAGTATGAAACAGACAAAAGGCACTATGCTCACGTTGACTGTCCGGGACATGCTGACTATGTAAAAAACATGATTACCGGTGCTGCTCAGATGGATGGAGCTATACTTGTAGTTTCAGCTGCTGACGGTCCAATGCCACAAACCAGAGAGCACATCCTCCTTGCAAGACAGGTTGGGGTTCCTTATATCGTTGTTTTCATGAACAAAGTTGACCAAGTTGATGATGCTGACATGCTTGACCTAGTTGAAGAGGAAATCAGAGAACTTTTAACAAAGTATGAGTTCCCAGGAAAAGACACGCCTATCATCAGAGGTTCTGCGCTAAAAGCACTTGAAGGTGATGCTGACAATGAAAAAGCTATCAAGGATCTTATGGATGCTCTAGACTCATACATTCCTGAACCAAAAAGAGAGATTGATAAGCCATTTCTTATGCCGGTAGAAGACGTTTTTTCTATCAAGGGCAGAGGAACTGTTGCAACGGGTAGAATCGAAAGGGGTTCAGTCAAAGTTGGTGATGAAATAGAGATAGTTGGTATTAAACCAACCAAAAAAACTGTTATTACAGGTATTGAAATGTTTAAGAAGTCACTTGATTCAGGACAAGCCGGTGATAATGCTGGTATCTTACTTCGTGGTATTGAAAAGACCGGTATTGAAAGAGGACAAGTCCTTGCAAAACCGGGAACTATTACTCCTCATACTGAGTTTGAAGCAGAAGCATACGTCCTAACTAAAGAAGAAGGTGGACGACATACACCATTCTTCAAAGGCTACAAACCTCAGTTCTACATCAGAACAACTGACGTGACGGGTGAGGTAATACTTCCTGACAAGGTAGAGATGGTTATGCCTGGCGATAAGATTGAAATGAACGTTAAGCTCATACAACCGGTTGCTATCGAGGAAGGCCTAAGATTCGCCATCCGAGAAGGCGGACGAACAGTTGGCGCTGGAGTTGTCACAAAGATTACAAAATAATTAATTAGACGTATGAGCACCTAAAAAATGGCAGAAGAAAAAACAAAGCAGAGAATACGAATCAAACTCAAATCATATGACCACAAGCTCATAGATCAGTCGGCAAAACAGATTATAGAAACAGCTGAGAGAAGTGGTGCAAATGTGTGCGGACCCATCCCACTTCCGACAGAGCGAAAGTCAATGACGGTTATCCGAGCTTCAAACATTGATAAAAACTCAAGGGAGCAGTTTGAGATGAGGACACATAAGAGATTGATAGACATCACAGAGCCGACTCCAAAGACGATTGATACGCTTATGGATCTTTCCCTGCCATCATGTGTGAACATCGAAATCAAAATGTAATGTCATTCTGGCTTGTCCAGAACCTAATCAATAAGAGACTCGCATGAAAATGCGAGTCTCTTATTGATTTATTTCAAAATAATCAGATTGACACGCTTACGCTTGTGGTATAAATTGAATGCAACAAAAGCATAAACGAAAAAAGGAGATACAATGAAAAAAGAAAATATATGGGGCCTACTAAGGATAGTTATGGGGTGGATATTTTTGTGGGCTTTTCTGGACAAAGTGTTTGGTTGGGGTTATGCGACAAAGGCCGGGAAAACATGGCTTGATGGTGTATCACCGACTCAAGGATTTCTAAAAGCTGCCCAAGGACCGTTTGGTGATTTCTTCCATAGTTTGGCGGGTAATACACTTGTTGACTGGGCATTTATGCTTGGTCTGCTCTTAATCGGTTCAGCGTTGATATTAGGGGTTGGTGTAAAAATTGCCGCATATTCAGGCTCTGTGATGATGTTCCTGATGTGGCTTGCTTCTATGCCTATCAAAAACAATCCGATAGTTGACGATCACGTTGTTTATATTTTTGTCTTGTTAGGGCTTGCATCTGTTGGTGCTGGTCAATATATAGGCTTAGGAAACTGGTGGAAAAAACAGAAGCTAGTCAAAGAAAACTCTATATTAGAGTAAAAACAGATAAAGTTTGACCAACCAAAACGTATGTGTTAAAGTTTAACCATAAATAAGTTTTTCGAAAAGGGAGGGGTGAGCCTCCCTTTCGTGTACATACTTTTGACAACCAAATTTTCTATCTGAAAGCGAGGAATGTCATGGGACGTATAGGAAGGTTAGTATTTCCACTGGAAAACCCTGAAACAACCAGGTGTTTCCAGCGAACCAGCCTTAACCCGTTCACGGAGGTGGGTAATGGATAAAATAATATGCACCAATTCCAACGGCAATGGTGGGGTTTGTGGCGCGGGCTTCTCCATACCAGGGAACCTTGTGGCGTCGGTTATAATCACGGAAGACGTCGTAGCGGAGAGACATAGGGGCAAGAATAGGCTCGTCGCGGAAAAGCATCCTTTTCGGACCCCCGGTACGCGGCAGAAATACGAGACTCTCTGTTGCGTTAAGTGTGGTAAGTCTGTGGCAAGGCGATTCCCGTCCAAAACAGTTTACACAAATAGCGTCAACGGTGAAATAAGAGTGGTAGAAGATGACGACTAGTTACTCTCACCAGCAACAAGTCTTAGAAGCCCGGGGCATACGCCCCGGGATTACGTTTTTTAGCTCAGAAATTTGTTGACTTTGTACGATATTTAGCTTATAATCTTTTAAGTTATTTAAATATAACGGAATAATAACTAAAACAAAGACGGGGTACAGGTAAGTCTCATTATGAGAAACTATTTGTATGTCGGAAAAGTTTTTTTTGCGCAAAAAATATGAAAGCAATATTAGCCAAAAAAATAGGTATGACCAACTATTTCAACGATAAGGGTGAGATGGTTCCTGTTACATTGGTTGAAGCCGGTCCATGTGTTATCACACAGATTAAAACTATAAAAAAAGATGGATATGAGGCAGTACAGATTGGATTTGGCGAAAAAAAGAAGATAGGAAAAGCTCTAGCGGGACATCTTGGTAAGGCAAAGTCTAGAACCTTGAAGGAAGTAGAAATGGACGTGACTGACGTGAAGGTTGGTGGAACATTTGAATGTGATATTTTTGAGGAAGGTGATCTCATACAGGTTACAGGTTTAAGTAAGGGAAAAGGTTTTGCAGGAGTTATAAAGAGGCACAACTTCCACCGCGGTCCGATGACTCACGGTTCACGTCATCACAGAAAACCGGGTTCTATTGGGGCGATGTATCCTCAGCATGTCTTTAAGGGCAGGAAGCTTCCGGGACAGATGGGTCATGCTAAAACCACAGTAAAGAACTTGAAGATAGAGAAAGTTGATGCTGACAAAAACATATTAGCAGTTAAAGGTGCCATACCGGGACCAAGAAAATCACTAATTTTAATAAAAAGTGTAGGATAAAAGATGAAAGTAGCAGTTTACGACAAAACAGGCAAAAAAGTAGAGAGTACAGTTACAACGAAGCTTTTTGACGGAAAGGCAAATGAAGCATTACTTGCTGAAGCTGTTTATATTTTATCTTCAAATAAGAGACAGGCACCTGCAAATACACTGGATAGGTCTGAAGTGTCGGGTGGAGGTAAAAAACCGTGGAGACAAAAGGGTACAGGACGAGCCAGAGCAGGCTCTTCAAGATCCCCGATATGGAGAAGCGGTGGTGTGACATTTGGTCCAAGACCAGAGCAGAACTTTAAACTTGATATGCCAAAGAAAAAGAGACAAGCAGCACTAAAAGCAGCACTAACAACAAAAAAAGAAGAGGATGTAATAGTTTTAAAAGATGTAAAATTAGAAAAACCAAGTACAAAAGTATTTGCAAGCCTATTTAAAAAACTAGATTTAAATAGAAACGTGCTAGTTGTAACAGAAAAAAGCGATGAAAATGTTTATAAAAGTGTAAGAAACTTAAACTGTAGCGTAAAAATATACAACTACAAAGAAATGAATGCATATGACGTTCTTTGGGCAAAAAAACTTGTATTTTTAGGTGACAGCTTAAAGCTAGCCGGAGGAGAGAAATAATGGAAGTGATAAAAATCCTTAAAAAACCGGTAATAAGCGAAAAAAGTTTTGCTCACGCAGAAGATGGTAAATTTGTTTTTATTGTTGATATTCGGGCAAATAAGATTGAAATAAAAAAAGCGATAGAGAAGCTTTTCAAAGTCACCGTTTTAGAAGTAAGAACGGTTGTAATGAAAGGAAAAGTAAAAAGAGTGGGAAGAAAGTTTGGTAAAAGGAGCGACTTTAAAAAGGCATATGTAACACTTAAAGAAGGCGACAAAATAGAGGAGTTTAAAGGGATTTAAATGGCAGTAAAGTTTGTAAAACCAACGTCGAATGCTAGACGCAAGATGAGTATGGATGATTTTCTGGATATAACCAAGAAAAAGCCAGAAAAGTCTTTGACTGTTCCTTTAAAAAAGAAAGCAGGCCGAAACGCCCAAGGGAAAATCACAGTCAGACATAGAGGTGGCGGTGCAAAAAGAATGTATCGAATGATCGACTTTAGAATGGCAGGGAATGTAGAAGGAAAGATTACGGCCATAGAATATGATCCAAACAGAAATGCGCGAATTGCTCTAGTTGAGAAAAAAGAAGGCGGAAAATTTTATATGATAGCGCCAAAAGGCGCCCGAATAGGTAAAAAGATTGTTGCAGGCGAAAACGCTGATGCACGAAGCGGAAACAGAATGATACTAAAAGATATACCTGTTGGTACAGTTATTTATAACGTAGAGTTGACACCTGGTAAGGGGGGACAACTTGCAAGAGGTGCAGGAACAAAAGCACAGCTCATGGCAAAGGAAGGAAAGTATGTACAGGTAAAACTTCCTTCAGGAGAACAAAGACTAGTTGACGAAAACTGTCTAGCATCAATAGGTGAGGTTTCAAATCCAGAGCATAAAAATATAAAAGTTGGAAAAGCTGGCAGAAAAAGGCACATGGGCATACGTCCAACGGTTCGAGGTAAGGCTATGAATCCGGTTGATCATCCGCATGGTGGTGGTGAAGGAGGACATTCAATAAGTCCTAAACATCCCAAAACCCCTTGGGGTATGCCAGCACTTGGATTTAAAACCAGAAACAGAAAAGCGCGATCATCTAAAATGATAGTTAGAGGAAGAAAGAGGTAAGATATGTCAAGATCACTGAAAAAAGGTCCATATGTAGACGAAAAGCTACTTAAAAAAGTAAAAGCTCTGGGCAATGATAAAAAAATCATTAAAACCTGGGCTCGCAGTTCAGCTATTTCTCCGGAAATGGTTGGTCACACTTTTGCGGTGCATAATGGTAAAGATCATATTTCAGTATTTGTATCAGAAGATATGGTAGGTCACAAGCTTGGCGAGTTTTCTCCAACGAGAAAGTTTAGAGGGCATGGCGGTAAGATGGCAAAGGAACAGAAGAAAGGTTAAAATATGCAAGTAAAGGCAGTATCAAAATATAATAGAATTTCAGCACGAAAAACTAGACTGGTTGCTGATATGGTAAGAGGCCAGAAGGCATCTACTGCTTTTAGTACGCTAAAATTTACGCCTAAAAAGGCAGCAAGACTAGTTGAAAAGACGCTGAAGTCTGCTGTAGCTAACGCTGAGAACAACTTTGGAATGGATAAAAAAGACTTAGTTATCTCCACTATTTTAGTTGATGAGGGGCCAACACTAAAGAGACATCGTCCAAGAGCTAGGGGTATGGCAAGCGCCATCCGAAAAAGAACGGCACATGTCACCATAGTAGTTGAAGGAGAAGAAAAGCCAGTAAAGAAAGTTGCAGAAAAAGATACACATAAGAAAAAGACCGAAAAAGTAAGCAAGGAGAGTAAATAATGGGTCACAAGGTTAGTCCAATAAGTTTTAGATTACAGGTATCAAAAGACTGGATATCAAAGTGGTATAGTGAAAAAGATTATGCAAAATACCTACATGAAGATATTAAACTTCGTGAATATATTATGAGTAATTTGGGTAGAAAGTCGGGTATATCAAAGGTTGAGATAGAAAGAAATGCAAATCAAGTCTCTATCAATATTCATACTTCAAGGCCAGGGGTTTTGATAGGACGAGGTGGTGCCGGGGCTATTGAGTTGAAAAAGAAACTTCAGAAAATGATAAAAAGCCAGCTAAGAGATATAAATATAGAAGAGGTTAGAAATCCTGAAGCTGACGCTAAACTTATCGCAGAAAATATAGCTTCCATGCTTGAACGCAGAATGGCATACAAAAGAGCTATAAAACAGTCAGTTGATAAGGCCTTAAAGGCTGGTGCCAGAGGTGTAAAAATCATGGTATCCGGAAGACTAAATGGTGCAGAAATAGCAAGACGAGAGTTTACGTCAGAGGGTAAAATACCGCTTCAAACCATCCGGGCTGACATAGAATACGGAACAGCAAGAGCCAACACTACATATGGTGTCATTGGTATAAAAGTTTGGATTTATAAAGGTGGTGTAACAAGGAATAAGGCAGGGGAGAAGAAGTAATGTTAATGCCCAAAAAGACAAAGTTTAGAAAGAGCCAAAAAAATCCCCAGACAGGAAAGTCTACAAGGGGAAACGAGATTTCATTTGGCCGATATGGTCTCAAGGCTGTTGATAATGCATGGCTTACTTCCAGACAGATAGAAGCAGCTAGAAGAGCAATGACGAGATCAATAAAAAGAGGCGGGAAGATTTGGATAAGAGTATTTCCTGATAAACCGGTAACAAAGAAACCAAATGAAGTTGGAATGGGCAAGGGAAAAGGCTCACCGGATCATTTCATATATGTTGTGAAGCCCGGAAGAATAATCTTTGAAATGGACGGCATACCGGTAGAAGCGGCAAAAGAAGCAATGCGACTGGCATCACACAAACTGCCGATGAAGACAAAAATAGTTGTAAAGTCACAAGAGGTTAAAAGTGAAGATTAAAGAAATCGGAGATATGAAAGATAAAGAACTGGACAAGTTTATTTCAGACCAAAAGGCTAAGCTTTTGAAATCTTCTTTTGATGTCGCTACTAAGGAAACTTCAAAAGTTAGAGAGATTCGTATTATAAAAAAAGATATTGCAAAGGCCCTAACAGTGAAGAGAGAAAGAGAGTTAGTTCAGGAAGAAGCTCAGAAAGGTAAGGAGACCAAATGAAAAGAGTATTAAAAGGTACAGTCGTATCAGACAAAATGGATAAGTCCGTCGTGGTTCAGGTGACAAGAGTAAAAACTCACCCAATTTATCACAAACAATATAAAGCATCTACTAAGTTTATAGCTCATGATGAAAGTGGTTCACACAAGATTGGTGACGAAGTAGAAATAGAAGAGACAAGACCAATGAGTAAAAACAAAAGATGGAAAGTAGTAGAAGAAAAAGGAAAGAAAAAATGATTCAGCAGCAAACTAGATTAAAAGTAGCCGATAACACGGGCGCAAAAGAAATAATGTGTATCAAAGTTCTTGGTGGAACAAGGAGAAGATATGCTCGCGTTGGTGATATTATTACGGCTAGTGTAAAAACGGCTATACCACAAGGAACTGCAAAGAAAAAAGAAGTGGTTAGGGCGGTTGTTGTTCGAACAGTAAGCATAAGTAGAAGAAAGGATGGTTCCAATATTCGTTTTGATGATAATGCGGCAGTACTTATAGATAAAAGTGGTCAACCCAGAGGAACCAGAATCTTTGGTCCAGTAGCTCGTGAACTGAGAGAAAAAGGGTATATGAAAATAGTGTCTTTGGCACCGGAGGTACTTTAATGAGAGTTAAAAAGGGCGATAAAGTTTATATTCTGACAGGTAAGGACCGTGATAAAACAGGTACGGTCTCTAGGGTATTAATAGGAAAAAATAAAGTGATAGTTGATGGCGTAAATATAGTCAAAAAAACAGTAAAGGGCAGTCAGAAAAACCCCCAAGGCGGGATAGTAGAAAAAGCGGCGCCTATCAATATTTCAAATGTTCAGGTTATTTGCCCAAGCTGTAATAAATCAGTGAAAACCACAATGAAAGTATTAAAAAGCGGCAAAAAAGAAAGAGTCTGCAGAAAATGCGGGAAGGAAATAAAGGAGTAAGATGGCTTTAACTTTAGATTTATACAAAAAAGAAATTACAAAGAAGTTGACCGAAGACTTTGGTTATAAGAATGTTATGGAAATACCAAAGATTGAGGTAGTTATGATAAATGCAGGAGTTGGCCGTGGCGCAAAAGACTCTAAGGAGACAGAAGATGTCATAGAAGGTTTAAAAATCATTACAGGACAAGCTCCGGTAAAAACTAAATCAAAAAAATCAATCGCTGGTTTTAAACTGAGGGATGGTATGGAAATAGGTGCTAAAGTTACTCTTCGCGGTGAAAAAATGTATGATTTTCTAGATAGATTAGTTGGTATCGCACTGCCACGCGTACGAGACTTTAGAGGTTTGAAGACGGGAGCCTTTGATGGTCATGGAAACTACAGTGTAGGCATTAAAGATCACGCAATATTTCCTGAGATTCCATATGATAAGTTTCCACATCCATTTAGTTTTCAGATTAATATTAAGACAACCGCAAAGACGGACGATGAAGCAAGAAAAATGTTAAGTTATATGGGATTCCCATTTAAAAAGTAGGAGAAAGACATGGCAAGAAAATCAATGGTAGTAAAATCAGAAAAAACCCCGAAGTATTCAACACGCAAAGTGACTAGATGCAAAAAATGCGGACGACCAAGGGGCTATATGAAGCAGTTTGAGCTGTGTCGTATTTGTTTTCGGGAAATGGCAAACAAAGGGGAAATACCTGGCGTAACAAAATCAAGTTGGTAAGGAGAAAAATATGATAGTAAATGATCCAATAGCAGATATGTTAACAAGAATCAGAAATGCTTTTATGGTTAATAAGGAGAGCGTTTTAATACCAGACTCACGTTTAAAACGCGAAGTTCTTTCTGTAATCAAAAAAAAGGGCTATATAAAAGATTTTTCTGTATCAAAAGAGGTGCAGGGGTTTATAGATGTTAAGCTTGCTTACGGCGACAGACAAATGAAAAAGATTGAAAGAGTCTCAAAGCCGGGTTGCCGTGTATATACAAAGAAAAACGATATTCCAAGCGTACTTCAGGGCATGGGTATGGTCATTTTATCAACTTCAAAAGGAGTTATGACAGGAACGGAAGCCAAAAAACAAGGTTTGGGTGGAGAAATAATTTGTAAGATTTATTAAGGATTTAAAATGTCAAGAATAGGAAAACTTAAAGTACAAATAAAAGAAGGCGTAAAAGCCGATATCACCGAGGACACTATTATAATCAATGGTCCAAAGGGTGAGCTTAGATTTGTTAAAGATAAAAGAATTGATGCTAAACTCATAGATGGTAGTATAGTTACTTCTAAAAAAGAAGAAACTCCTGAGGCAGGTGAGCTTTGGGGTTTGACAAGGACCTTGATAAATAACATGGTTATAGGTGTTAGCGACGGTTTTGATAAGAAACTAGAGTTTAAGGGGACTGGTTATAGAGCAGCTTCCGAGGGAAACAAGTTAACTCTAAATATGGGATACAACAAACCGGTTGAAATGGAAATACCCGAGGGACTAGAAGTAAAAGTTCAAAAAAATACCATAACAGTACTAGGTAGTGATAAACAGAAAGTTGGTCAGTTTGCTGCCGAGATAAGAAAAGTTAGGAAGCCCGAACCTTATAAAGGTAAGGGTATAAGATATGCAGATGAAGTAATAAGAAGAAAGGCCGGAAAAGCTGCCGGGAAGTAATAGATAATGAAAAATAATAAAGTACAAAAAAAGGATTCAAGAAAGAGGCGCATCAGGGCCAAAGTTAGTGGAACGGCGAATATGCCAAGGCTCTCAGTCTTTTCTTCCAATAAGCATATTTTTGCTCAGATCGTAGATGATACAAGTGGTAAAACCATTGTGAGTGCAAGTGACTACGAAAAAGGTTCAAAGAAGGTACAAGGAGCAAAGTCTGATGTAGCAAAAGAGGTGGGAGTAAAACTGGCAAGCAGAGCAAAAGAGAAGAAAATAAAGAAGATCACATTTGATCGAGGCGGAAAACTCTATCATGGTAGAGTAAAGGCAGTAGCCGACGGGGCACGAGAAGGCGGACTAGAATTCTAAGGTTACCAATTACGAATAATACAAATATACGTATTCTTAAATAATAAGTATAAATAAAATTAAGTAACTTCAAGGGGAATAAGTAAATTAGCATCATTAGTAATTAGTAAAGGACAAAAATGGCTGATATGAGAAAAAAATTTGAAAGAGAACCAAAAGAGTTTGACGAAAGAGTTGTTCAGATTGATCGTGTAACTCGAGTGGTAAAAGGTGGAAGACGTTTAAGATTTCGTGCTACTGTTGTCATTGGTGATAAAAAGGGTAGAGTTGGTGTTGGTGTAGCCAAAGGTTCAGCTGTAGTTCTAGCTATAACAAAAGCTGTTGCACAGGCAAAAAAGAATATGATTACTATCAATATGCATGAGTCAACCATTCCTCATGAAGTAGAGACTGTTTACTGTGGTGCGCGTGTATTTTTAAAGCCTGCAAGTCCCGGAACCGGTGTTATTGCTGGTGGAGCCGTTAGGGCTGTGGTTGAAGTAGCAGGTATTAAAGATATACTATCTAAAATGATTGGCTCATCAAACAAAATAAATAACGTTTATGCTACATTTGAAGCTCTAAAGAGTTTATCTCAAAGACCGGAAACAAAAAAATCCAAAGAAAGTGCAATCAAAACTGAATCAAAAAAAGTTAAAACAGAAGAGAAAGTGGAAAAAAAGGAAGAAATTAAGAAGACAAAACCAGCAACAAAGACCAAGGAAAATAATAAAAAATAAAGATGTCAGCTTACGGCTGATCATCCGAAGGATGAAAAAAGATGAATCTCAATAGTTTGCCCAAGATAGGTGAAAAAAATCAAAAAAGAGTCGGTCGAGGTATAGGAAGTGGTATGGGAAAAACTTCCGGACGCGGAACCAAGGGTCAAAATTCAAGATCTGGTGGTGGTGTTCGTCTTGGTTTTGAAGGTGGTCAGAACCCACTCACAAAAAGACTCCCACAACTTAAAGGTTTCAAATCTAGGAATCCTAAAAACCAAGTTGTATCTCTTAATGATTTAAATAAGTTTACCGGGAAAATTACTAAAGAAAAGTTGTTTGAAAAAGGGATTATTGAAAACACCAAAATACCGGTAAAAGTTTTGGCAACGGGAAAACTCGAAAAAACAGTAGAAGTTTGTGTGGAGCATGTATCAAAAGAGGCAGAAAAAGAGATTGTGAAAAAGGGTGGCAAGGTAAATAAGCTGATCCAAAAACAGTTAACAGAAAAACAGAACGACAAACAGCCCCAATAACAATATTATAGTTATCAATTAGTAGATTCGTTTAAAATTAGTAATTAGTAGGCAATATGGACTATTTAAAAAAAGTATTAAAGAACAAAGATCTGATAAAAAAAATTTTATTTGTTCTTTTTATTTTAGTGATTTTTAGAGTACTGTCTCATATACCAATACCCGGTCCATCTCCTGAGGCTCTAAAGAAGTTTTTTGAAGAAGCATTTTCTCAAAAAAACAGCCTCCTGCCTTTCTTTGATGTTTTTTCCGGTGGCGGAATGAGTAGATTTTCGGTTGTTTTAATGGGTCTTGGTCCTTACATCACAGCTTCTATTATGGTTCAGCTTCTAACTATTGTTATTCCAAAGTTTGAAGAAATGAATAAGGAAACTGAGGGGCGGCACAAGATGAACCAGTATACTAGATATTTAGCGGTACCACTTTGTTTTATTGAGGGTTTTGGAATGATAAAGCTCCTTGAAACTATGGGTGGTCAGTCAGGAGTAAGCTTCTTAAGTGGTGTGGGTCCTTTACAGTGGTTTGTAATGCTTCTATCTATTACTGCAGGTACAGTATTTTTGATGTGGCTAGGAGAGCTTATTACTGAGAAGGGGATAGGTAATGGTATTTCAATAATTATCTTTGCAGGAATAATTTCTATGCTACCGCAGTTTATAGGCCAGTCTATAGGCAAAATCTTTGGTGGAGAACAAATAAGCACCCAAGAACTTATGAACTTTGGCGGTATTTCCGCTTTAGCACTTATTATGATAATGCTGATAGTTTTCATTACAGAAGCAAAGAGAAAGGTTCCCATATCTTATGCAAAGAGGATGAGAGGGGCAAAGCTTTATGGAGGTATTGATACACACCTGCCTTTAAAACTTAACATGGCAGGGGTTATTCCTATAATCTTTGCCGGAGCATTTATGAATATACCAAAAGTTGTGGGGTTTCTTTCAAACGCAAAAACTCAATGGATAAAACAAGCATCGGGGTTTATTCAAACTACTTTTGCTGATGCGAGCATTGGCTATGCGATATTTTACTTCGTTTTAGTTTTTTCATTTACATTTTTCTCGACATTTCTATATTTTAAACCCAAAGATGTCGCTGAAAATATACAAAAGCAAGGTGGATTTATACCAGGAATAAGACCCGGGACACAAACAGAGAAATATCTGAATTACTTAATAATGAGAGTAACTTTGTGGGGAGCGATATTCTTGAGTTTTATTGCTGTTTTTCCTTTTGTTATGCAGATATTTGCAAATACTCAGAACTTCGCTATTGGTGGTACGGGTATATTGATTGTGGTTAGTGTGGCTATTGAAATAATGAGTCAAATGAGAGCACAGGTTATAACGAGAAGTTATGAAGAAATAGCTTAAAAAAGTGTTGTAAAAAGTAAGATTTTCTAGTATAATGGTATGCGACGCTTAAGAAAATCAGATAAAGGAAAAAATGAGCGATACAAAGGAAGTAATTGAAGTAGAAGGAACCGTCCTCGAAACTCTTCCGAATGCAATGTTTAAAGTAGAGTTAGAGAACGGGCATGTTATTTTAGCGCATATTTCAGGAAAAATGCGCATGCATTATATAAAAATTTTGCCAGGTGACAGAGTAACTATAGAAATGACTCCATATGACCTGACAAAAGGAAGAGTAACATATAGACACAAAAATTAGTTAGGAAAATTATGAAAGTTCGAGCGGGAGTAAAGAAAATTTGTTCAAAATGTAAGATTATCAAGCGTGAAGGCGTGGTAAGAGTTATTTGTGATAACCCAAAACATAAACAGAGACAAGGTTAGTTAATTAAAAATTTATAATTCATAATTCAAAAAATAGGATTTAAAAATATTATGGCAAGAATTGCAGGAGTAAATATACCAGAAGAAAAAACGATTGAAGCGTCGTTGCAATATGTTTATGGCATTGGCCTTACAAGAAGCCAGGAAATCCTAGTTGGTACCGGGATTGATCCAATAAAGAGAACAAAAGATTTAAGCGAGGCTGAACTAACCAAACTAAGAGAATATATCACAAAAAACTATACCATAGAGGGCGACCTCAGAAGAGAGGTTAGTGTAAATGTTAGTAGGTTGAAATCTATTAATGCATATAGAGGGATAAGACACAAACTAGGACTACCTGTGAGAGGACAAAGGACAAAAACAAACTCTAGGACAAAAAGAGGAAAAAGAATGTCAGTCGGGAGTGGTAAGAAAAAAGCAGCAGGGAAAACATAAAATTTAACTAAAAATAATTATGGCAAAAGAAGTAATAAAAAAAGTAACAAAAAAGAAAAAAAGGGTTAAACGATCCGTCTCAAAAGGAGCGGTTCACATTAAAGCAACCTTTAATAATACTATTATTTCTATTACGGAAGAAAATGGCGATCTTATAGCAGCTAGTTCAAGTGGAGCATGTGGTTTTAGAGGCTCAAGGAAGTCTACTCCATATGCAGCACAGGTAGCCATGGAAGCAGCCATTGAAAAAGCAAAACCCTATGGACTCTCAGAAGTAGATGTATATGTTAAGGGAGTTGGTTCAGGTAGAGATATGGCAGTCAGAGCTCTGCAGGCAGTAGGTATTTATGTAAAATCAATCAGAGATGTAACGCCGCTTCCACATAACGGATGCCGAGCAAAGAAACCAAGAAGAGTGTAAATAATTATAAATTCAGAATTAATAATTCAGAATATCAGGATTTTAAAAAACAATGGCAAATATAAAAGAACAGTGTAGACAATGCCGACGAGAAGGCGAAAAACTCTTCCTTAAAGGCGAGAGATGCTCTTCTCAGAAGTGCTCAGTATTTAGAAGGAGTTATGCTCCTGGCATACACGGTCTTCAGTCTGCAAGAAAAAAGACAAGTGACTACGGAATACAGCTTCGCGCTAAACAGAAAGTCAAAAGAATATATGGCATTTTAGAAAAACAATTTAGAAACTATTATGAAAAAGCTGATGCCAAACAAGGCTTGACCGGAGAAATTCTCTTAAAGAGTCTGGAAATGCGGCTTGATAATGTGGTCTACAGAATGGGATTTGCTTCTTCTCGTCGTCTTGCTAAGCAGCTCGTAGGGCATGGTCACTTCACAATCAATGGTAAAAAGGTAGATATTCCATCCTATAACACCAAGACCGGAGACAAGATTGAAGTTAAAAAGTCCAGTCAGAAAAATAGTTATTTTACAGAAATCGCAAAAAAGAAGGGACAGGAAGAGGTATCTTGGGTTTTGGTAGATTTGTCTAAACTAAAAGGTGAAGTAAAGGCAGTACCCGAAAGAGAAGAAATCGATCCAAACATAAACGAACAGTTAATAGTAGAGTTATATTCAAAATAAAGGCATTTAAGCCAAAAGGAGAAAAAAGTGTTACACGAAATAAAACTCCCGGAAATAAAAAAATTAGAATCTAAGGGAAACCTGACCATATTTGCGATAGAACCATTGCATCCAGGTTATGGTATGACATTGGGTAACTCCCTAAGAAGAGTTCTCTTGTCGTCTCTTGAGGGTGCTGCAGTGACCTCTGTAAAGATTGAAGGTGTGCTTCATGAGTTTTCTACAATGCCAAACGTTAAAGAAGATGTGGTGGAAATAATCATGAATCTTAAAAAAGTAAGAGTTAAGTCTACTTCTGATGAAACGGAATATTTGACCCTTTCTGCAAGTGGTGCAGGCAAAGTAACAGCTGCAAATATTAAAAAGAATCAAAATGTAGAAATCTTAAATCCTGAACTTGAAATAGCAACACTTGACAATAAAAATGCCAAACTTGAGATGGAACTAAGAGTTGACAAGGGTAGGGGATATGTAACGGTTGAAAAAAGAAAAAAAGAGAAGTTGGGAGTTGGTTTTATTGCTCTTGATGCACTATATTCTCCAATCAGAAGGGTTCATTACAACGTGGAAAGTACTCGTGTTGGTCAGATGACAAACCTTGATAGGCTTGTTTTGGAAATAGAAACTGATGGCACAATGACCCCAGAAGAAGCGCTTAAAAGGTCTGCAGAGTTTTTGGTTGAACATTTTCTTGTTGTAAGTGGTAAGGAAAGCATTACAGCAAGGAAAAAGGAAGTAGCAGTAGAAGAACTAGAAAATGCTTCAGTGGGTATCATGGTTGAAGAAATCAATCTTTCCCCCAGAACTACAAATGCTCTCTTAAATAATGATATAAAGACGGTTGATGATATTTTAAAGAGAAGCCTTGATGAACTGAAAAATCTTAAAGGATTTGGAGCAAAAGCCTATGACGAAGTGGTTGAAAAACTTGATGAGCTTGGCCTGTTAAAAGATAAAAAAGCAGAGGAAAAAGAGGAAAAGTAAGATGCATAGGCATAGTTATAAAGGAAGAAAACTAGGACGTGATAAAGCGCCAAGAGAACTAATGTTTAGAAATCTGGCAACTTCTGTTGTATTACATGAAAAAGTTAGAACCACACTTCCTAAAGCTAAAGAGATACGGCCCATTGTAGAAAAACTGATTACTACGGCCAAAAAAGGTGATGTGAATGCTACTCGGAAACTAAACTCTTATCTTCTCGATAAGAATGCCACAGAGAAACTGATAACAGAAATAGCACCGCTTTATGAAAAAAGAAAAGGTGGTTATACAAGAATTACAAAGGTTGGTCTTAGGGTTGGTGATGCCGCCCAGATGGCAACTATTGAACTTCTTGATATAGAAAAACTAGTTAAAAAGGTAACAGCAAAAACAGAGAAAAGTGTTCCGGCAAAGAAAGAACCAAAAGCCAAGAAAGAGGCTAAGACGGAAAAGAAAAAGGTGGCTAAAAAATGAAAACATTTATACCAAAAGTAGGCGAAATAGAAAGAAAGTGGTACTTGATAGATGCTGATGGTCAGACGTTAGGGAAGATTGCTGTCATTGCCAGTGATATACTGCGCGGGAAAAACAAGCCTAGTTTTTCACCACATATGGATCTTGGCGATAACCTTATTATTATTAATGCAAAAAAAGTCAAGGTAACGGGCAACAAGACAGAAGATAAGAAATACTACTCTCACAGTTGGTATCCAGGAGGTCTGACAACGACTACTTTTAAGGAAATGATAGAGAAAAAACCAGAGTATGTTATTCAGCATGCGGTTTTGGGTATGCTTCCAAAAAATAGACTACAAAAAGAATTTATTAAAAAAATGAAAGTTTATGCTGGTGCTGAGCATAATCACGAAGCTCAGAAGCCTATTGAGATAAAGATAGAAAACGGAAGGGCAGTAAAGTAAATATGGAAAAAGAAACTACAACGCAACTTAAGGGAAAATACAATGGTGCGGTGGGCAGAAGAAAAGAAGCTGTTGCTCGTGTTAGGCTTTATACTGGAACGGGACAGATTCTAATTAATGGTAAAGACTTTAAAGAGTATTATACAAATGAATCCCAGAGAGATGCTATTTATGCTCCACTCAAACTCTTGGGCCTGGAAAAGAAGTTTGATATTTCGGCCGTAGTATCCGGTGGTGGTAAAAGTGGACAACTTGATGCTATATGCCACGGCACATCAAGGGCTCTTATCGAGTCAGATGGGAGCTATAGAACAACCCTAAAAAAATCAGGCTTTTTAACGCGCGATCCCAGAGCAAAGGAAAGAAAGAAGTGTGGCTTGAAACGCGCCAGAAAAGCTCCACAGTTCTCAAAACGTTAATTTCGTCATTCTGGCTCTTGTCCAGAATCTTCATCTGTCATTCCCGCGGAAGCGGGAATCCAGTCTTTAAATAATTTCTACTTTTTTAGAAAAAGTAGAGTAAAAATCGCGGCTTAGGCGGACTCTTAAAGTATCGCTCAAATCTTCTCTCAAATTTGAAAAATGACAACAAGCCGATTCCGGAAGTCATCTTTTCAAAAGTTCATTCATTTTTTCGCTCTCTTTTCGAGCCGATAGCCGCATAATTCTTCCTAAACCCTCAAAACCATGCTAGGAATTTATTATACCCAAACAGATAAATCATGTTATAATTTCTTACATGAAGGAGGGTATCATTCCAGGAGAGACAAAAAATGATGTGCTAAAAATACTAGCCCTTATTTTTATGCTGCTTTTGACAGTTGGTACGCTAGGCTTTATGATATTAAAGGATATGTCCCTATGGGAATCTTTTTATCAAACTCTTATAATACTTTTTACTCACTTCTACCATGAAATAAAAGAACCCCCAATAGTACAGATATTTATCCTTTTCCTAATCGTGGGAAGTTTCATAATAGTTGCATATATAGTTAAATTTTTTGCGGAATATATCTTTGAGGGGACATTTAACGAAAACAGAAGGAGGAGGACGATGGAGAAAAACATTAATGATTGTCATGACCACTACATTATATGCGGATATGGTAGGGTTGGTAAGCAAATAGCCGACGAGCTTGCCGAAGAAAAGGCGAAGTTTGTGATTGTTGACAGGGACCCGGCAAGGGTTAAAGAAATTGAAGAAAAGGGCTTCATGGTTGTACACGGCGACCCCACAGAGGAAAGATCTTTACTGAAGGCGGGGATACTTAAAGCAAAGTCTATTATTATCGTTCCCGGCTCAGAGGTAGATAGTCTCTATATTGTTCTATCGGCTCGTTCTCTAAACCCAGATGTTTATATAATTGCTAGAGCTGCAAAAGAAGAGGGTGTAGCAAAGATTAAAAAAGCGGGAGCTAATAAGGTAACTCTGCCTGAGCAGATTGCGGGTTATCATATGGCGACAATGGCCTTACGCCCCGCAGTTGTAGACTTCCTTGATATTATTATTGATGGAAAACACGATGAGCTTCAGATAGAAGAGCTCCAGATAAGACCCGGTTCAGAGTATATTAACAGACCTTTGTCGTTTTATGTATCACAAATAGACAACGATGTGGCTGTTTTGGCTATAAACAGAGTTGATGGTACTACAAAGGTCAATCCGGGAGAAAATGAACTCTTAAATATAAATGATAGACTTATACTTATGGGCACCAGAAATAAACTAGAAAAAGTTACTGATAAAGTAGCATCCTAACTCATGCCGTCATCCCGAGCGGAGTCGAGGGATCCCTTAAGAAATTAGAGAAAGGGATTTCTCCACTTGCCACTAGCGCGTAAGTCGGTCGAAATGACAAAATAAGATTATGAAAAAAATTACTTACAAAGGCGAGAAGCAAAGACTTGATATTTATGTATCAGGTCTTTTGGATATTACGAGAAGTCAGGCCCAAAAGAGGATTAAAAATGGGGAGATAAAAATTGGTAGTGAACCTGTGAATCCGAGTAAAATGATTACTCAAGGTGATATCATCACAATTTCTCCTGCAGAGGGTGCGACCCTATGCAAAGTACCAAAGGTCAGTATTGTTTATGAAGATGAAAATATTATAGTAGTCGATAAAGAGGCGGGAGTAGTAGTGCATCCAGCGGATGGTCATGAGTCAGGAACATTAGTTGATGCTTTGCGTAACAAGATTGATATTCATGATGCAGAGAGACCCGGGGTGGTGCACAGGTTAGATAAAGACACCTCTGGGTTAGTAGTATTTGCTAAAAATCAACAGTCTTTAGAATATTTACAAGAACAGACTCAAAAAAGAAAATTTGAAAAAGTGTATTTAGTTTTGGTGTGGGGGAGGGTAACCCCAGAAAAGGGAACTATAGATATCCCCATACAACGGTCAGAAAAAGATAGAAAAAAAATGGAAGCCTCCAGTTCTGGTCGTGAATCTTTAACGGAATATGAAGTGATTAAGTATTACGAAAATATGACGTATTTAAAAGTAAAAATTATTACCGGCAGAACCCATCAGATACGCGTTCACTTTACTGGTATAGGCTATCCGGTTGTAGGAGATAAGTCATATGGCAGAAAAGACGAGAGGGTCAACTTAAGTCGTCAATTTCTTCACGCTCATGAACTGGGGTTTAAACTCTTTGGTAAAACATATCATTTCAAGTCAGAACTACCCGAGGATTTGGAGAAATTCATTGGTTCTTTGGAGATAAATAAATAATGAAGTTTATAGTTGAGTATTCAATAGAAAGGGATATGTATAACTATTTAAATGCAATTTGGCGTATGAAATATACATCTTTTGGTAGGGATGATTTAAGAGAGAAATTGCTTAGTAGTAAGCCGGAACAGTTTCAGGAAGATATTAAAAAAGCCAAAACCGAAGAAGAGGCAAAGAAAGTCATCGTTTCTTATTTAGAATCCCGACTGAAGACCAAAAAACCAGAGATAGATAAAAATATTCGTGATATTCAAAAAGTTATCGACGACAATAAAGATGTTATCATCAAAACACTAGAAAGTGTTTTTAATAAAGATTTTTCTTTCGATGAAGTCTTTGTTTATCTTACAACCGCTGGTATATGCCCCTTAAACTTTGAAAAACGTTGGTTTATGGTTTATGACAATGCCAACGATGAAACTGTCGTGCGTGTAGCCACTCACGAACTAAATCATTTTATGTTTTTTTACTATTATACGGAAAAGTTAAAAACAAGGATGGATATTCATAGATTTAAGGTCTTAAAAGAGGCATTAGTTATTTTAACTAACCCTGAGGGTAACAGAGGCGGGAAACCAGAGACAATAGAACTTGAAGGATATTTAAAAACAGTGCAAGGAAGACCAATGGATGAAATAATTGAACTTGCCATTAAGTCGGAGGCATTTAAAAAATTACAATCTGAATAGTATGGAATTCCTATGCTTTAACTGCTATAATTATCTTTACGAATGGAGAAAAATAATCTTAAAAATAAAAGGTCGTGTGGGTATTTAAATCAGCAAATTCAAAGCGGTGAATTTGTTAGTTTTATGCTTTTTGTTGGACAAAAAGGAACGGGTAAGTATAAGGCTGTTGAAGACTTTGCGGCAGCTGTTTTATGCGAAAGCGGAAATGGAGAACCATGTTTGATGTGTGCAAGCTGTAAGCTGGTCGCTAGCGGTAATCATCCTGACTTTTTGAAGCTTGGTGGGGAGGGAGCTATCAAAATAGCTGAGATTAGGGCACTTCAAAAGTCACTTTACCTAAAGCCATACCAGGCAAGCCATAAGGTTGCGATAATAGAGGATGCACATCTTATGACGGACGAAAGCGCAAATGCGATGCTCAAGGTTCTGGAGGAGCCACCGGAAAACAGTATTATCATACTTACATCCCCAGACAAGAAACTGCTTCCGGAAACGATTGTATCCAGAAGTCAAATAGTAAGTTTCGGAACAGGGGGAGTTTTACAAAAAACGGAAAACTCAGAAGAGATTTATACAGATGTTATGAATATTTTAGACAAGAAGCCGGTTTATGAAAAGATGATTACCATCCAAAAATATTCCAAGGAAAAAACATTATCGGTAGAGTTTTTGAATATATTAGAGGGGATTTTGAGGGAAGTTGTTTTGGGAAAAGGCAACTTGAGTGGTTACTCAGAGAAAAAGATTATTAGTATCTTAGAGTTAGCACAAAAATCTAGAGATTATTTAAAGAATAACTTATCAAGTAAATTTGTGCTGGAAAACTTGGTTTTAAATGTAGGTTAATATGGCAAAAGCAATAGGAATACAGTTTAGATCGGGTATAAAGATATACGACTTCAAGCAGAAGGGCGATGATATTCAGATTCGCGACCAAGTTCTGGTTGATACTGCATATGGCGAAGAGGTTGGAACGGTTCGATATATAGGAAAAGAGGTAAAAGAAGAAGCAGATACACCGCTTAAAGATATTACTAAGCTTTTAACCGAAAAAGACGTAGATAGACTTGAAAGACTAAAAAATGAACATCTTGGATATGTTGATATTTTCAAAAGCAATATAGAACAAAACAACCTAGACATGAAGTTTGTGGATTTTGAGTTTTCTCTTGATGGAGAGAAAGTGACATTTTACTTTACTGCAGACTCAAGGATAGACTTTAGAAATCTTGTTCGTGATATGTCAAGACAGATTAAAAAAGTAGTTTTGCTCCGTCAAATGGGACAGAGGGACGAGGCGAGGGTTTTAGACGGATTTGGTCCGTGTGGTAGGCCTATCTGCTGCCGGAAATTTTTGACAAAACTAGAAAATATCTCCATGGATATGGTACGTGAACAGTATGAAGGTACGAGAAATGCCAGTAAAGTTTCAGGCGTTTGCGGGAAGCTGATGTGCTGTCTGGCATTTGAAAAGGGTAAAGAAAAAAAATCAGCAAAGAAAGAGGCTAAGTAATGTGGGAAATAATAACGGTTTTGATTTTGGCTGGGGCATCATTTTACTTTATCAAAAAAGTCAACTTTAGTGGTTCTGATGATGTAAGCGAACCGGAGCCGGAACCCAAGGAAGAAGAAAAGCCCGTAGAAGAAGTTCCCGATGCAGACAAAGAAGAACTTATAGAAGAGGGGCTACTAGAGGAAGAGTCAGAGGAAGACAGAGGCGCTGATAGGCTTATCTCGGATGCTCATACTGAGTTTGAGAAAGATAACCTAAGAGAAGCCGAACGGTTGCTCATCGAGGCGATTAAAAAAGATAGAAAAAACCATCATGCGTATTTAGCTCTTGGCAATATATTTTTCAAAGAAGATAACTGGGAAGATGCCATCAATGCATTTGGTAAGACGGTAGAGTATGACCCAGTGAATGATGTGGCCTTCAATAATCTTGGTCTTTCTTATTTCAAGGTAAAAGATTATAAAAGTGCGGTTTCAGCTTTTGAAAAAGCAACTGCCGTTAATCCTGATATAAAAAGCCGGTTTATAAATCTTGCTCTTGCTGCAAAGAAAAATAAAGACAACAAACTAGCGATAAAGTCTCTGGAAAGATTAACAAGTCTTGAGGCAGAGCCGAATGTGAAGCACCTAAAGATGCTAGCAAGTGCATATGAAGATACTGGTCAAACAGATAAGTTTACTAAAGTTTTGACTCAAGTACTTGAAATAGATCCGGAAGATGTTGATGTAAAGCGCAAACTGGCTAGATACGATAGTTAATTGAAAATTGAAAATGAAATTCTACAATTAATAATTTAGCAACATATAAAAGAAAAAATCTCAAGAAATTGAGATTTTTTCTTTGGCAGGGGTGGCAGGCTTCGAACCCACGACCTTCGGTTTTGGAGACCGACGCTCTACCAGCTGAGCTACACCCCTAAGAAGTCCTAAGAGTTAGGATGCTTTTGCTTCTTTATGTATCGTGTGCTTGCGATCTTTTTTACAATATCTTTTCAGTTCAAGTTTATCAGTAGTATTTCTATCGTTTTTCTTTGTTGAATAGTTTCTCTCCTTACACTCGGTGCACTGAAGTTTAACTATCTTTCTTGGTCCTTTTTTTGCCATATCAATCCTTTGTTAGTTATTTACTATTTCTGGAGCCGTTGAGCGGAGTCGAACCGCTGACCTACTCCTTACCATGGAGTTGCTCTACCAACTGAGCTACAACGGCTCATTGGTGGCGAGAGAAGGATTCGAACCTTCGAAGGCATATGCCAGCAGATTTACAGTCTGCCCCGTTTGACCGCTTCGGTATCTCGCCTTGGAGCCGCCTGTCGGACTCGAACCGACGACCGACTGTTTACAAAACAGTTGCTCTACCACTGAGCTAAGGCGGCAAAACCACTGAAGTATTATACTCGTTTTTGCCCTCTAGGTCAATCATATGCTATTGTAATGTATATGAAAATAGTTAATAGAAAAGAACTGGATAAAATTTTTGATTCTTTTTGGGACGAAATGCAGGAGGAGTTCTTTAAGATTGAGGTTCTGCAATATTATGGAGAAGACGATGGACCCTCACTTAGAGAGTGGCTTGCGGGTAATCGAGAAAAATCTCTGGAAATTACAAGATCAAATGCAAAACCATGGCATGAGGGCAAAGAAGGAATTAAAAAAATTAGAATTCATGTCGTTGATTATCCATTAAGTGATTATATTCAGTGGGAAATAGAGCACTATAAGATTATTAATGTGCCATTAGTTGGTGAAGAGATATATTTGGTTGATTCTAACGAAGTCAAAGATTTAGGGTTACCCAAGGGTGATACAATAATTTTTGATCAGAAGAGAGTAATCTCAAATATTTACGATAGCGATGGCGTAGTTATTAGTGCTGAGATATATGGAAACAAAGATGATATTGGGTTATTCTTAGACTTGAGGGATCAACTACTAAAATTACAGATAGAGAAGATATTATAAAAACAATTGACAATACGTGCTGTATTTAGTACACTTGTAAGCACAAAAGCCGAGAGGCTTTTTTAAAATCGGAAAAAATATGAAAAAGTTCTTCAAGTATTTTATAGAGTCGAAAAACGAGCTTTTGAAGGTCGTCTGGCCTGACAAGAAGACTACTTTGAATATGACGATTTCTGTAATCATCATATCGCTGGTAGTTTCTGTATTCTTGGGAGCAGTAGACTACGCCCTACTTAAGGGACTAACATTTATTTTAAAATAAAGAGGATTAAAGTATGTCAAAACAACATTCAGAAGGAAAAAACTGGTACGCGATACACACCTACTCAGGATATGAGGAGAGAGTAGCCGATAACCTGCGTCAAAGGGCAGAAAGTCTGGGAATGCAAGATTTGATATTTGACGTGATAGTCCCTAAAGAAAAAACCATAGAAATAAGAAATGGTAAAAGACGGGTAGTGGAAAAGAAAATTTTTCAAGGATATGTTCTTGTGAGTATGGATGTAACTGACCACTCATGGTATATCGTTCGAAACACTCCACAAGTAACCGGATTTATCGGTTCGGGAACCACACCGGTACCTTTGAGCGAAAAAGAGATTAAGAACATTCAAAAAAGAATGGGCGTTGAGGAACCAAAGTATAAGATCGATTTGCGTAAGGGTGACCTTGTAAACATCAATGATGGACCATTTAAAGGTTCTGATGCGACAGTTGAAACAGTAGATGAGGAAAAGGGGAAAATAAAAGTTTTAGTGAGTATGTTTGGACGTGAAACTCCGGTAGAGCTCGACTCACTGCAGGTTAAAAAGGTTTAAGGAGATAATATGGCAAAGAAAATTAAAACAAAGATTAAACTACAGGTAATAGCAGGACAGGCGAATCCGGCACCCCCAGTTGGTACGGCACTCGGTCCGCACGGACTTAACATTATGGATTTTTGTACGTCTTTCAATGAGCAGACAAAGGATCAGATGGGCACAAAACTCCCGGTTATTATAACTGTTTATGAAGATAGAACCTTTGACTTTGTAATGAAAAAGTCACCGGCGGCAGAACTCATTAAAAAGGAAATAAACTTGAAAAAGGGCTCTGGGTCTAGTAAAAAGGAAAAAGTTGCAAAAATGACCAAAGCGCAGCTCAGAAGAATTGCTGAGGCAAAGATGGATGACCTAAACGCAAACTCTATAGAACAGGCCGAGAAAATCATTGCCGGTACAGCCAGAAGTATGGGAGTTGAAGTAGAGAAATAATAAAACAACGCTGTCATTCCCGCGAAGGCGGGAATCTATACAATAATAATTAAATGTGGGAGATTCTATAGTTGAATCATTGGGACCACACCCGCCTACGCTAAAGCTACGGACGGGCAGGAAGGATAAAGATGACAAAGAAAGAAACTGACGAAGGAAAAAGTAAAAAGGAAAAAGTAAAAAGTTCAGAAGAGGGGACTAAGGTAGAGAACAAAAAGATTACGCCCAAAGAAACTAAGGCAGTTAAAGCTGAAGCTAAGACTAAAAATACTGTAAAAAAAGATAAGAAAGAAAAAGTTAAACTTCCCAAAGAAGAAAGAAGGCACTCAAAGAAGTACCGTGAAGTGGCTGCACTAGTTGATAAAAATAACTATTACCCGGTCGTAGAGGCTATTGAACTTGCAAAAAAGACCTCAACTACTAAGTTTGACTCATCGGTCGAAATACATATAAGACTTGGAGTCAATCCAACATCAGCAGACCAACAGGTTAGAGGAACGGTTGCATTACCTCACGGGACAGGGAAGACTAAGAGAATAGCGGTTATTTGTTCTTCTGACAAGGAAAAAGAAGCGAAAGATGCAGGAGCTGATAGGGTTGGCAGTGATATGTTGACCGCTGAAATAGAAAAGGGCAAACTTGACTTTGATATTTTAGTTGCAAGTCCTGATATGATGGCGCAAATTGGTAAGCTTGGTAAGGTACTTGGCACAAAAGGTCTAATGCCAAATCCAAAGGCCGGGACAGTGACTCCAGAGGTTGGTAAAGCAGTAAAAGAGCTAAAAGCCGGTAGAGTAGAGTTTAAAGTTGATAAGGATGCCATAGTTCATCAGACCATAGGTAAGGTTTCATTTGACGCAAAGAAGCTAGAAGAGAACTATAATACATTTATGGATGCTATCAAACATGCCAAACCATCCGGAGCAAAAGGAACCTATATGCGCTCAGTCAACTTATCAACTACGATGGGCCCAGGTATAAAAATAGAGATTTAAAACTTATAGAACACCACAAAATGCCTGTGGACAACTAGTATACAAAAAAGGACGGAAATTTCATCCGTTCTTTTTTGATGTGTGGACAATCTTAAGTATTAATCTTGGTTTATTCTTAAAATAGGCTATTTTTGTGCCTAAATTCCAATTTAAACGAGAAAGTGGGGCATAAGCAAAAAAAGTATTTACAAAGTGGTAATGAGTGGGGTAAAATGGGTGAAAGTGGTGAAAAGTGGGGAATAATAAGATGTTTATCGGAGAATACAAACACAATCTAGATGAGAAAGGGAGACTGGCTCTACCGGCAAAGTTTCGAGGTAAGCTTTCTGATGGAGTAGTTATAACCAAGGGACTAGAAAATGCGCTTGTAATCTATACCAAGGAAGAGTGGGACCGAATCGCATCTGACATCGCCAACATGCCATATACGCAGTCTAATGCCAGAGCATTCTCAAGAATGACACTATCTGGAGCAAACGACTGCAAACTTGACAGACAAGGAAGGATCAACATACCGCAAAACTTGCGTGAATTTGCACACTTGAAAGCAAATGCTGTGGTTGTGGGAGTTTATTCAAGGATTGAGGTCTGGGATACAAAGGAATGGGAAGAGTACCAGACAAGGACAGAAAAGGACGCCGGGCAGATTGCTGAGCAGTTAGACAATACCAGTCTTTAAAGGCACATTTAAAAAATTACTAGAGATAGAAGATCATTTAAATCGCACCTTAACAAATAAATAGCAAAACTTATCCATAGATATCCGGTAGGTAAGTAGGTACCTTATCTAAACAACATCCATCTCTTAAATTTAAGAGCTCAATCTCGAGTTCTTGTTCTCAAAAATTTAAGCCCAATAAAATCCTGCTTTAAAAAGTTCTAAAAAACAAAAATAAAAGCGAGAACCTAAAAAGTTCTACCCACATTTACTTGCTGCCGGATACTTATGGAAAAGAAAAACATGCATAAGAGTGTACTTTTACAAGAAGTTGTCCAATTTCTTGACCCGAAGACGGGGCAAGTCTATATAGACGCAACCATTGGTTTCGGGGGGCATTCGTCTGAAATTTTAAAAAAAATATCACCGAATGGAAAGTTAATAGGGATAGATCAGGACGAAGAGGCATTAGCTTGGCTGGGGGCCAATCTAAAAGATAAGTATCCAAATCTCACTTTAAAAAAAGAAAATTTTTACGACATCGAAAAAGTAGCTAGGGAAAATGGACACAAAAATGCTAATGGTATAATCGCTGACATCGGAGTTTCCTCATATCAACTGGATGAACCGATGAGGGGGTTTTCCTTCAAGAATGAGGGTCCGCTGGACATGAGAATGGATAAAGACCAGGAGCTTACGGCAGCTGAGGTGATAAACACCTATAGTGAACAGGATTTGACCGATATTTTCTCTAAATATGGAGAAGAGAGGTTGTCAAAGACTATTGCACGAGAAATCGTCCGGGAACGTGCTGAGAAGCCATTTAAGACCACTTTAGAGCTTTCACTTTTAGTGCAGAGCATCTATACCAAAAAGGGCTTAAAAGGGCTTAAAATACATCCTGCAACACGAACGTTTCAAGCACTAAGGATAGAAGTCAACGATGAACTTAAAAGCTTAGAAATATTTTTACCTCAAGCGTTAGACTTATTAGCAAAAAAAGGAAGATTGGCAGTTATCACATTTCATTCACTAGAAGATCGGATTGTGAAAGATTTCTTCCAAAAAGAAGCTAAAGGGTGTATATGTCCGCCCGACTATCCAATATGCAAGTGTGGTCATGACGCAAAGATTAAAATATTAACAAAAAAACCAGTATTAGCGACCGAAAAAGAAATTAAAGAAAATCCAAGGGCAAGGAGCGCAAAACTTAGAGTAATAGAGAAAATATGAGTAACCAATTACGAATGATACGAATATACGAATTCTCAATAATGTACATGAAAAATCAGGGATCCTAAACAAGAATTAGTAAATTGGTATTATCAGTAATTAGTAAGGAGTAGAAATGAGAAACAGAAAGAAAAAGAAAGTATTTAATAAAAAACAAAGAAACCCTTTTAAAGTTGGGAAAATGACCGTTGGTTTTATGGCTGTCTTTGTACTTTTACCTCTCTGTATTTTTCTTTTATCCCAAACTAATCAGATGACCATGAAGGGTGATGACATTTCAAGGCTTGAAAAAAGAAAACAGGAACTCACCGACGAGAAACAAAGGCTTGAGGTAGAGGCTGCAAGACTGCAGTCTATTCAGGAAATCCAGAAAGATGTTTCAAAAACCGACATGGTTCCAACTAAAAAAGTAAATTATGTAAACTCCTCTACGGGTGTTGCTGTAAATCACTAAAATGCAGCCTATACTTAGGGTTAGACAATGATTAGCCATCACGGCATACAGGTGCAAAAAAGAAGAACAAAGTATTTGTTCTTTATTGTTGTATTTGCAAGTATTTGTATGGTTCTTAGGCTTTTCCAGCTTCAAGTTTTGGAAAACAAAACATATGCTGATGCAGCAAAGAAACAACATTGGTCCGAAAACGAAATTCAGCCCAAAAGGGGTAATATCTATGTAAAAGATATTGGTGGCAGTTTATATCCTCTTGCTACTAATATAAAGCTATATAAGGTTTATGTAGATCTTGTAAACAGTAAGAATCAGGACAAAACTGCTGACGATTTATCGCGGGTCTTAAGTGTTAATAAAAATGAGATATTAGAGAAGTTTAAAAATTCAAAAACAAAAAGATATATTCCTATAAAAAGGAAGATTACAGAGGAAGAAAGCGAAAAAATAAAAATCCTCGAAGATAAAGCAATAGGTTTGGAGCCTGAGCACTGGAGAGTGTATCCGGAAAAAGAACTAGCCAGCCAAGTTTTGGGATATGTTGATGGTGATAGTAACGGTGCTGGTGGTATAGAACAGTATTTTAATGAAGAGCTAAAGGGAACCCCGGGACTCTACAAGGCAGAGTCAGACTCTCTTGGAAAAAAGATTTTGACAGGTAGAGATATCTCTGTGGATGCCAAAGATGGAGAAGATGTCGTACTGACTATTAATCGTGATATTCAGGCACAGGCCGAGATGGCACTAAAAAAAGCGGTAGAGACCCATCATGCAAAGAAAGGAACGGTCATTGTCGTTGATTCAAAAACGGGGGCTATCCTGGCTATGGCAAACTCTCCTACATATGATCCAAACAACTATAACGACATCAAAGACTATAGTTTGTTCAAAAACTCTGCTATAAGTGATGTTTATGAACCGGGTTCCATATTTAAAGTTTTAACTATGGCGGCAGGGTTAGACGCTAAAAAAATAGAACCAGATACAAAATATGAAGATACGGGATCAGTAACTCTTGGCGGGTTTACTATTAGAAACTCCGATCTTAAGGCCCATGGCCTCGTAACTATAACTCAAGTTTTGGAACAGTCTCTAAATACAGGGACAACACACGTTCAGAGACTTCTTGGTAAAGATTTATTTTATGACTATCTAGTAAAGTTTGGTTTGGGTATAGTAACCGGCATAGAAGCTCCTGATGGTACGGAAGGTGCGGGAAAAGTTTATAAACCATCAGAAGTAAATGAACATACTTATGCAACAATGAGCTTTGGTCAAAGTATTTCCACAACGCCTTTACAAATGATAACCGTCTTTCAGGCAGTTGCAAATGGTGGTAAGCTGGTAAAACCGCACTTAGTTGAGACTAGGATGAAAGACGGACAGCAAACCGAAACCTATGGTCAAACTGAGGGTAGTCAAGTTATATCTCCGGAGGCAGCAACAAAGCTTACGGGCATGATGGTTAGTGTGGTTCAAAAGGGTCATGGTCAACAAGCAGGTGTTAGGGGATATAAAGTTGCAGGGAAAACAGGTACTGCTCAGGTTCCAAAAGAGGGTGGCGGGGGATACGACCCTAATAAAAATATAGGCTCCTTCATAGGATTTGCGCCAGCAGATAATCCAAGGTTTGTAGTTCTTGTTAAGATTGACGAGCCAAAGGGGGTTAACTGGGCAGAGTCAACAGCTGCCCCTGTAGTGGGTGAAATTTTGCAAAATCTTCTAAACTACTACCAGATACCCCCAACGGAGAAACAATGATAAAAAAAATCGCGAATATACTTTTAAAATTTTCAGCCAAAATTGCCATGAAAAGGAACAGTTATAAGGTAGTGGCAATAACGGGTAGTGTAGGAAAAACATCGACAAAAAAAGCCATTTCACTTGTTCTGGAAAGTAAATACTCAGTTTTGTTATCTGAGGGTGAGGGTTACAACACTGAGGTTGGGGTCCCGCTTATATTAATCCAAAAAACAGTTCCCAAAAATAAAATAGGGTGGTTTTTTTTAATTTTTGCGGCGCCATTTTTAGCTCTCAAAAAGAGAAAATATGATTTTTGTATTTTAGAAATGGGGGCAGATAAACCGGGTGATATTGAATATTTAACTCGGATTGCAAGTCCCGATATTGCCGTTGTCACAAGTGTTTTTAGAGTTCATCTGATTGATTTTAAAAATATTGAAGAAATAGCAAAAGAGAAAGAGAAAATTTTATCTAGACTGGACTCCGGTGGAATAGCTATTTTTAATGCGGATAATGAATATACGAGCAAGATGAAGCCACTCAAGGATGCAAAAATCATAACATTTGGTAAAAAATCCACAGAGGTCCAGATTATCAAACAGGATTTTAGCGAAAAGGGATCTGTAAATCATTTTAAAGTTCAAGGTAAAGATATAGTCATAAAGTCATCCGCCCTGGGGGAGCATATATTATATGTTTTTGCTGTTGCGATTGCAGTTGGCATTTCTCAAAAAATTGAAATGGATAAAATTAAAAGAGCATTAGAAAATTTTAAGCCAGCGAAGGGCAGGTTGAATATTATAGAGGGTATAAGAGAAGCTACTATTATTGATGACTCGTATAATGCTAATCCAGCTTCAATGAAGAATGCCCTTGATGTTTTAGGAAAAATTGAGGCAAAAAGAAAAATAGCACTACTTGGTAGCATGAATGATTTACATATGTCTGAAGAAGAAGAGCACAATAAAATTGGTACCTATTTGGTCGAAAAATGTGATATTCTAGTAACGGTAGGTGAGCTAGCTGTAAAGTATCTTGTGCCTGCAGCAATCCAAGCTGGAATGAAAAAAGAAAATGCTTTTTCTTTTAAAGATTCTTCAAAAGCCGGAGAATTTTTGAAAGGATTTGTTAAAAATGGTGATGTGGTTTTAGCGAAAGGTTCGCAGAACAAGATTAGGATAGAGAAGGCAGTGAAGATGATTATGAAGAACCCCGAAGGTGCAGTAAATATCCTGTGTAGACAGGGGAAAGAATGGGAGGAAAGGAACTAAAAAATGAAAACAATTAGTCCAGAAATGATATCACAACTTTTAAAAATAGGACTGCTTTCAGGGGGAGCATTCATTTTTGCAATGCTTATGACACCTCTATACACACATTTTGCATATAAAAAACATTGGTGGAAAAAAATGAAAACAGAGGCCATAGATGGTGGAGAGCTTACAGTATTTAATAAACTTCATAAGGAAAAACACAAACGTAATATTCCAACTATGGCAGGAGTGCTTATCTGGGGCACTGTTCTTATTTTGACACTTTTATTTAATCTTGATAGAGCACAAACATGGCTCCCGCTTTTTACTATTACATCTGTTGGCATTTTGGGGATCGTAGATGATGTTGTTAATGTTAGGTCAAGTGGCGGTTTAGCAGGCATGAAATCAAAGATTAAAATGCTATGGCTTATACTCATTGCTCTAGTTGGTGCTCTGTGGTTCTACTATAAACTTGGATATAATATGGTTGAGGTGCCCTTTGTTGGAGATATAAATATAGGCTGGCTTTATATTTTGCTATTTATCTTAGTTTTTATTTCAAGTGCAAATGCAGTGAATATTACAGATGGTTTGGATGGTCTTTCTGGAGGACTTCTTGCTACCGCCTTCTTTGCCTTTCTAGTAATAGCGTTCTTTCAAGGAAACTATGGTATCGCTGCTTTTTGTGGAACCCTTGTTGGGGCAATCCTTGCTTATACGTGGTTCAATATTTACCCGGCGAGGTTTTTTATGGGAGACACGGGGGCGGTGTCTTTGGGTGCCACCCTGGGAGTGGTTGCAATGCTGACAAACTCTGTTTTGGTTTTGCCAGTCATTGGCTTTATTTTTGTTATAGAAACTCTTTCGGTAATAATTCAACTCAGCTCAAGGAAGATTAGAAATCAAAAAGTGTTTTTAGCTGCTCCTATTCACCATCATTTTGAAGCAAAGGGCTGGCCGGAGACAAAGGTGACGATGAGATTTTGGGTTATAGGTATGATAATGGCTGTTTCCGGAGTAGTGCTAAAGTTTATATACGGTTAGGAAGATGAGCAGTTTTTCTAGACGCTTAAGAAAGAGTTCACCCGATATTAATCTTTTTTTTGTAATAATCGTTTTAGTTATTTTTGGTATAATTTTTCTGAGCTCGGCATCAAGTGTGATAAGTTTCAATGAGTATAATGACTCTCGTTATATGTTTTTAAAACAGGTAGTAGGTATTATAATCGGATTTATAGCGATGTGGATTTTTTATAAGATAGATGTTCAGTCTTGGAAAAAAGTTGCATTTCCGATGCTTGTGGTCAGTATTATTACGCTTATTGCTGTTTTTATACCCGGTCTTGGTGTGGAGCATGGCGGCGCAAAAAGATGGATAGATATAGGTCCGATTCAGATACAGCCATCAGAGTTTTTGAAGTTTTCAATAATTATATACTTGGCGACTCTTTTTGAGAAAAAGGGTCATGAAGTTCAGGATATGTATGGTGGTTTTATTCCATTTTTAGTTTTACTGGGTGTTATGGGCCTTTTAATTATGGCACAACCGGATATGGGAACTTTGATAGTGATAGTTATGATTTCTGTTGTGATGTATTTTGTTTCGGGAGCAAAAATGAGTCATCTTGGCGTAATGACTGCTGGTGGTATAGCAGCTTTTATAATTTTAATAAAACTGTCTCCTTATAGGGTGCAAAGATTTATGGTTTTTCTAGATCCTGGTAAATATGCAGACCAGTCCGCAGGATATCAGATAAATCAGGCGCTTATCGCGATAGGTTCGGGGGGGATCATTGGCCGTGGTTTCGGTCAGTCGTTGCAAAAGTATAGATATTTACCTGAGGCGGCAACCGACTCAATCTTTGCTATTATTGCGGAAGAGAGGGGCCTGTTGGGTGCGGCTTTTATATGTGTACTTTTTGCTGCCTTTGGGTATTTTGGTTTCAAAATAGCAAGGGGCGCGGGAGATGTATATACTAGACTTATAGCGGTTGGCATAACGTCCTGGATAGTTTTTCAGGCAACCCTTAATATATGCGCAACGCTATCACTTGTGCCCTTGACGGGTGTAACATTACCATTTATTAGTTTTGGTGGCACCTCAGTAGTTATGGCAATAGCGTCATGTGGAATCTTGCTCAATATTTCAAGAAATACAAAAGAAAGGACAAACGATGAAGGTTATCGTAGTGGCAGGCGGGTCAGGAGGGCACATAACGCCGGTCTTGGCAGTAGTCAGTGAGCTAAAAAGTAAATATCAAAAAGTGGAGATAGTTTTTATTGGTTCCAAGGGTGGCATAGAAGGGAAGCTAATACCCGAAAAAGGAATAAAGGCTCTAACTATTTCTAGTGGAAAGTTTAGAAGATATCATAGAAATACTTTATTAAATGTTATTGACCCTACAACCATCTTTAAAAATGCACGGGATTTTTTGAGGTTTATTGCTGGTATTTTTGACTCTTTGAAAATTTTAAAAGAAGAAGAGCCAGACATAGTATTCTTAAAAGGTGGTTATGTGTCTTTACCTGTTGGAATAGCCTGTCGTATCAAGAGGTGTCCCTACTTTACCCATGAGTCTGACGTTATCCCCGGGCTCGCAAATAAAATATTATTAAAAAAAGCAAAAAAAATATTTGTTTCTCATCCCTTAGGGAACTTCCCGGACATTAACAAAGAAAAACTTGTGTACTCCGGCAATCCTATACGTAAAGATATTTTGGAAGGGGATAAAAAAAGAGCATACGAGTTGTTTGAACTAAAAAAGGACTTAAAAACTATCCTTGTTTTGGGGGGTAGCCAAGGAGCCAGAAAAATAAATGAGATTTTTTCAGAGAAGCTAAACAGTTATCTTGAAAAATACCAGGTAATACACATCTCTGGCGACTTTGACTATGATTGGCTTGAATATAAAAGCAAGAGTTCACCAAATAAAGAAAGATACAAACTTGCCGGATTTTTGACTAGTGAACTTAAAGACGCTTATCAAATAGCTGATATTGTTATAACAAGAGCCGGTGTTAATGTTTTGACCGAAATAGCAGCCCTTAAAAAACCGGCACTAGTTATACCCCTAGAGTCATCGGCAAATGATCATCAACTCGCTAATGCAAAAGCTTATTCAAGAGAGGGAGCAGTGTATGTTATGCTTCAAAACCATCTAACTTCGGAAAAACTTTTTTCACAAGTTGACAGACTCCTGGATGATCCGGAAGAACTTTCATTTATGAGCGAAAAAATTAACAAATTTTATAAACCGGATGCAGCTGGTATTATCGCGGATAGTTTAATAAGTTTTTATAAAGATTCTGCTAGAGAAAGGGAAGAGGCAAGTGCAAAAAAGAAGCCAAAAAACAAACAGGACTGATAAAGTAAAAAACCATGGTAACAGACTTGTCTATAAGCGAACGGAAATAGATGACGAGCGTGGTTTTGATATATCTAAGGTCTACTATCCTCTTGTTTTTATATCTGTCGTGGGTATTTTATATTTAATGTTTTTTTCCGGGGTTTTTAATGTCAATCAGATTAATGTCAAAGAAACAAAAGAAATCAAGCCAGAAACGATCAAAGAAGATGTAGAAAAAAGACTAAATGGGCAACTATTTGAAAAGAACATTTTTCTTTTTGATAAAGATTCTGTAACTCGCGAACTAAAAAAATCATATGCCCTTAAGAGTATAAGAATAAAAAAACAATACCCCACTAAACTTGATGTGGCTGTTGAAGAATATATCCTTGAGTTACAGTGGTTATCCGGAGGTAAATATTATCTCATTGACGAAAAGGGGAAGGCAGTTGTTGAGCAGAGTGGAAAGAAAGAAAATATTCCCGTGGTTGAAGATAAAAAAAATGTACCCGTAGGAGTAGGGAAGAGCCTAGTGACACTCGAATTTATTAATTTTATTAAATATCTAGACAAAAACTTTTCTGAAACCAAAAGGGGGAAGATTACTAAAATAGAAATAAACGAAAGCTTTAATGAGATAAATGTTTATTCAGATCTTGGTTTTTATATAATATTTGATACTACCCGTGATCCAAGTCAGGAACTCAAAAATCTAGTAACAGTACTCAGTAGCAAGGAGGTGGCCGGTAAGAAGTTTGGATATTTTGATATGAGGATTAAAAATAAGGTTTTTTATAAGTAAAGGATACACCCCCTAGGTACTAGAACGTCCAGATGTTTAATGTCGCCCAAGATACATTGTGCGACATTAACTATAGTGGTCTCTTAGTACCTCTTTTCTTGTTTTAAAAGACTAAGGATTTAATATAATTAATTAAAACTACCCATTCTAATCTTTTTAATGGTAGTGCAGTGTAGACTGTAAATAATAACTTATTAAGTATTAGAACATACTCATGTCTTCGGGTTTCATATTACCCTTGTTTTAACTTTGAGGACGGGAAGGGGAAGTAGGAGGATTTGCATCGGCATTTGTCTGGGCAGATGTACTACCTTCTTCTCTATTTACATTTACCGTGCTCTCCCCTTCTTTTTTATTAATAATAACTATCTTTTCATTTGGCTGTATTTCTTTTAATGACAGAAACTCTTCCCTAGTTATCCTCCTAATATTTTCCTCTTCAATATCTGCCATTTTTTTAATAAATTGGTTAGTGGTATTTATCTGTGATATCGGATTTAGGGTTCTTGATGGTTGTGATTGATTTATGGTAGGAACAGGATTTACCGCTGCTTTTCCTGCTTGTTCTGATACTATTCTTGGTCTAGGCTGGACTATTGGTGTAGGGGTTATGGTGGGCTGTTTTATCTCAACCCTCTCAATCTCTGCCCCACCTGTGATCTTTGTAATTTTTATTGCAGGCTTTTCATTCTCCCCCTTCGTATTCTCAGGAACCAAATCATTTTTTGATAATTTGTCTTCAACTTTTTCGGTGTTACCTAGATTAGTTTGGGCTGGGCTAACCGGATTGAGATTGGAGGTATCTTGAATCTTAACAAGCTTGATGGGTGTTTGGTTTGTATTGGCCTTATTAAGTTTGGAGACATCTTGAATATTAGTAAGCCCGGCACTGGGTACTTGTGTAGTTTCAGTTTTCTTATTTTCATTTAAGCTTTGAACGGCATTGTCTGCTCCCTTTTCTGTAGCTACAGTTAAAGGTTTTACTGTTGGCAGTGGTTTAATGTTTTCCTTAGCTATAGTATCCGTTTCTTCGGATTTTTTTTCTGAAGTAGGTTGTGTTAATTTTTGAATTATTTTCTTCAACTCTTCTGGGTCCACACTCTTTTTTATTGGAACCGCCTCTTCACTTCTTGATTGTTTTTGGTTTGTTTGTGAAATAGCCGGATAGCTGGTTGTTTTTTTATAACTATTTGTTGGATGGTCATATTTCTTAGGTTTATCAGTTGCTCCTTGAGGTGTTTCTATTTTTCCGGTATGACTCCTTGACCCTTCTTTATTTGCAGTATTTCGGACATAGTCATTTCCATCAAACTTTGACTCGTTTTGTCTATCAACGGTTTTATCTATATCAAAAGCATCAACATTTGACCATTTTTTAATCTGTTCCTCTATCTCTGCTCTTGGTCTCGAGTATTTTTCTCTTGAGCGAGCTATAATTTTTTCTGTATTACCCTCGTCCCCTTCTTTTACAAAGAGCGACTTTGCACTAAAAGAGTTGCTCGCCACACCATCTATCAGCATGTTTAGATATATATGTCGGTTATCTAGTCCTATTAGGTCATCTTTTTCAAAAGTTGGACTAAACTCTTTCTCTAGAAATGATGCATCTGTAGCACCCACTCGAAAGGCCATAAGAGTACCTATATTACCAAAGACAGCATCTCTTACGGTTTCATCCATCTGGGCTACATACTGGTTAGTAAGGATTAGGGCGAGTCTATATTTTCTCGCCTCGGATAATATCTTTGCGAAAGCTTCTGTGGCAAAGTTTTGAAACTCGTCAACATATAGAAAGAAGTCTTTCCTGTCTTCTGGTTTTATTTTTGCTCTTGCCATCGCTGATAGTTGCATTTTTGTAATCATCAAAGAACCCAAAAGTTCAGAATTATCTTCCCCTATTTTTCCGGACGCGAGATCAACTAATATTATTTTCTGGGTATTCATGGCGTCTTCAAAATCAAAAGTCTCCTTTGTTTGACCGATGATATTTCTTATAGTTGGTGATGCTGTGAACTGTCCTACTTTGTTTAGGATTGGTGCTACAGCTTCTGTAGCAAACTTATCATTATATGTTGAAAATTCTTTTAGCCAAAAAGTTTTAACTACGGGATCCTCGACATATGTAAGTACTTTTTTACGAAAGTCTTTATCGGTAAGTATTTTTACTACGTCTAACATGGTTGTGTCAGGATAATAAGTCAGAGCTAAAATGGCATATCTCATGAGATACTCTAACCTTGGACCCCAACTATAACCAAACTGCTTTTTAAAAACAGAAACGAATCCACTCGCAACTCCCTCTCTAAGGTCTGGTGTTGCTTTCATTGGGTTAAAGCCAACAGGATGATCTTTGTCTGCCGGGTTGATATAGACCACATCCTCTATTCTGTTTTCGGGTATTTGCTTTAAGATATCATGGATAAGCTCTCCGTGAGGGTCGACGATACCTACCCCCTCGCCTCTCTTAATATCCTCTACCGCTAGAAGTTCGAGCATCTTACTCTTACCTGTGCCTGACTTTCCCAAGACATACATATGACGTCTTCTGTCATCTTTTTTTATGCCAAACTTTCTCAACTGCCCCCTGAAAGTTGTTTCTGCAAAAACAGTTATATCGTTCTGATCTATATTTGGATCATCTGCATAAGGAAGATTTGCAGGTGGCTCGCCCTTCTTTGATGAAGTCCAGACTATATTTGGTGTTTCTACTGATGCATGAGGAAGATGATAAAGACTTGCCACCTCTTCAATATTCAAGATGAACCCCTTATCAGTAAAGAGTCTAGCGCGGTATTCTTCTAAAACATCTTTGCCGGTTCTTGTTTTTGTAACGGCAAAGCCATTAGCGAGTGTGGTATTGAATTGCTTAAATGCACCGGTGGTGATGCGCAAGTTTTGTTTAGCTATTTCCTTTGATTTGGCAATATAAAGTATTCTTATTTTTACCTGATATCCAAGCTTGTTGGCTTTTTCTTCTAGACATGCCAGCGATGTTTCCTCGTTGTGTGTGATTTGTTTTGTGCTTCCCGCACTTTTTCCTCCCTTTTCATCTGTAGGGAAAATAACATCGAAAACAGTGCTGAGTATAAGTCCGGGCATTTGAAAAAGACCACTTTTTATTCCATTTTTACTAAAGGGGTTGGGCCCAGAACCACCCTTTAGACCTTCAGCATAGGCAAGGCCTTTGTTTCTCCACGCGTCAGAAGCAGGACGAGTAAGAATCTGGATCCACATTTTTTCTGAATGGCCTTCTATCTTAGAGAGTGCGCCGGTGATTCCAGCCAAAGGATCAACCTCAAAACTCACAAACGTTTTGATAGGAAAATAATCAGGCTTTATTAGTTTTAGTTCACAACCAGCGACACAGTCATCTATCCCATCATGGTCAATGTCTATACCCGTACTAGTGGGGTCAGTATTTACGTCCGTACCAGTAGGATCAAGGCTTACATTTTTAGAGTAGTCATCAACTACTGATATTTCCGCAGTTGGGTATTGGGCATAAACCTGCCCTTCCACAAAGTTCTGAAGGTGTTTAGGGGTCCAAACATAGAACATTATCGACTTGGCATCGGCAACCATTTCAAAGCTGATATGCTCTTGTATGCTACCTTCTTTTTTAAGATCTTGTGCAGGCCTAAGTATGCTATGCAAGCTTGCAAACATCATCTCGGCTGATGTTGGACCCTTCTCACTATTTTTGGGAATCTTGACCCATAAAACCACACTTTCGAGGTTTTCTACCCATTTGCTTTTTCTGAAGTTCTGAAAAGCAACGATGGCAACTATGGGGACTATAATCCACCATGTCCACATCAAAAGCTGAAAGATACCCTTAAAAATGTATATTAAAATTTCAAACATATGCGCTTACTTGCCTTTTAACTGTCTGCCAGGGTGTATGTGGCCCTTGATACTCTTTTGAAAGAGTTTTTTTGCAGATTTAAGATTACTGTGGTTTCCTTCACTATTCTATGTTTTTTGACATGTTCAATAATCTCGTTTTTATGCATTGGTCTACCTTGCTCAATTAAAATTTCACGGATAACATCTTCAACAACACCGGGTTTATATCCCCACTCTTGAAGGGCATATATTCCCCTTCCGATTAAAACAAAACGATCATCTCTGATTAGTTCATTATGAACAGCTTGTTTTGTTACCGGTCTTTTTTGAAGCTTGTGTTCCAGTATTTTTTCTGTTATTGCACTATAATGAAGCGGTTGTTTGTGCTTTTTCATTATGACATAGGTTTTATCGCGGATACTTTTTGGGTTTACTTCGCGCCACGTGATAAGACCCCATCTTTTATCTTCTGTTTGTAAGACACCCTTCTTTAACCATAGTAGAGATTCAATGATTTCTGTTTTTTCAGATAATGACTTTGCAATATCCTCTAAACTCATCACTTTTTTCTTCCTTTCAAGGAGAACATCAATCTTCTTTGAAAGCTCTAAGAGTTCTTTATTATTATTATTTTTGAGTGTCCAGTAGGTCCTAGTTTCTTTATTCTCGCCATACCTCACTAGATTTTTATCCAAAGTAATTAAAAACAGAAGAGAGTTCATCCCTCTTAAGTCTTGCTTTTTAGTGGGGATAAATACAGAAACGAGACGTTCCTCATTTGAGAATCCCCCAAAGTCGCTGACAGTTTTTTCTAGTTTTTCGTGAAAAGATTTAATTTCGGGTGTACTCGGGATAGCCTTTTCTAGTTTAGTAGTTGCAACCTTTTCTATCTGTCTTACTCTTTCTCTGGTAATTCCCAGGTTTTTCCCTATTGCTTCGAGTGTTTTTGGCTTTGTACCGCTCAAACCATATCTTTCAATCAAAACATTCCTGTCACGGTCTTTTTTGAGTACATCTTTTGTTAAAATAGAAGAAACTTTCTTTCCAAAATCTTGGGAAATTGTATTTTTTTCTTTTAAATTTGTGCTTGTTTTAGCCATAAATCAGTATTTTAGTATGTCATTCCCGCGGAGGCGGGAATCTATTCAATTTAATAAGTTAAATTATAGCACAACAAAACCCCCATGTCAAATGTTTTTGTGCTCAATATATACATAAAATAATGACTTTGGTGAACTCTGTAGTGCGTTATCCGAACTTTTATATTCTAAATCAGCTTGGGGATGCGGTAAAGAAGATTTCTGCTTAAACCCTGTAAACAAAGGAAAAAGCGGCTCTGAAGAGTCGCAAATTCCATATTGCTAGTTCTTCTTCGCCGCTCCTGGTTCATGCCAGTATCATGGCCATCACTGTAATAATGCAGACACCAAGGATAGCTGCACACAAACATACGATGATTGCCATGCCCACAGGCCGAATAGCGCAGAGGTACTGTAAATCTCTAGTTAATCTTCGCATTTCTCACATTCCTTCCATGTCTGTGATTTTCCAATCGGGGAATTGCGGTAGTAGTTGTTTCCATGCTTCGTAGAGTGGTGAGAGCTCTTGCTTGACCTCGGGCAAAAGTCCAACGTCCCTATAGTCACGCTCAAGCTTTTCCATTGCATAATCCTTGATACCTAGCTGAGTGAGATTGATATAGGCATAGTCAGTCAGATGACTGGCCGAATCAGCAACAGCGATGATCTTTGCCTCAATTGTTTCCGGCTGAATGTCTTTGCATCGGTGTGCTCTGACGCAATGGGCCACTTGTTCCAGTTTGCCCTGAGAATAGCCGTTGGCCTGCAAGAACTGGAGAGCCCTTACCTCAGAGTAAACCGCATGGTCATCCCTGTCGTAATCCTCGCAGTCTACATAACCTATGTCATGAAACCAGACTGCAACTCTTACAACTTCAGGATTGGCGTCGGGATACATACCTAGTATCTTGTCAGCCCACTTGCCCATAATCTGTAAGTGTTTGGGCAGAAGGCCCTGCAGGGTTTGTGACATCGATGCTAACTGAAGAGCAAAGTGCTCCTCAGCCATTTGAACCATTGTGCTCACATCACTTTCGAGTCGGCGAGGCATGATATCTCTCCTTGTGAGACCGGATTATTAGAATAGAAGGTACTGAGGTGTAATAGTACCATATTTCGTACAGTTTATCAATATTCTAGATATTAAAAAAGCCCAACAGGGCTTTGAGCACGAAAGTTCGAACGTCATTATGGTCTTACGATATTTATAAAAATTAATGCCTTGAATAAGGCAATATATCAACTGGTTTTCTGGTGGGCCTTAGCAGGCTCGAATTCTTTACTTCACTACTTTAGTTTAGTGAAGTAGTGACTGAGATTCTTCGTTTTCTTAGAATGACAAATTGCTTTTGCTTTGAAGGTCGGACCTGACCAAGTACAGCCAGGTTTGACCTTTTTAAGGGATTTCTCCGTTCGCCACTAGCGTGGTGTCTGTCGAAATGACAAAGTGTGGTTAGGCTTTTTTCTTTTTAGGCCAGGTTTTTTTGGTTGGACCCTCAATGATAATCTTCTGAATATCATCATAAGTCAGACTTTCAATATCTGTATCTTTGGGGATGCGGTAGTTATCCTTCCCTACCTTTAAGAATGGTCCCCAGCGACCCTTTAGTACTTGTGCATTTTTATCTTCAGAGAAAGTTTTAAGTATTCGTTCTTTGTTTGCTTTTCTTTTTTCTTCGATGAGCTCTATGGCCCTATCTAGTTCTATTGTCATTGGGTCATCGCCACCGTCTTTGTTTATAGAAGCAAATAGTCCATCGTGGCTGACATAAGGACCAAATCTGCCGACATTGGCGACGACATCCTTGTCTTCATACTTTCCTACCACTCGAGGAAGCTTGAAAAGCTCCATTGCTTCTTCAAATGTAATAGTAAAAATGCTTTGATCTTTCTGCAGTGAGGCGAACTTTGGCTTTTCTTCATCTTCTGCCTTTCCTATCTGGATAATTGGGCCAAAACGACCGATACGGGCAAACACTTCCCTTCCCGATACAGGATCTATCCCTAGTTTTCTTCCGCTTTTTGGTTTAGAATCGCTATTTTCCTTACTTGATACCTTTTCAATTGAAGTATGAAACGGTCCGTAGAACTTGCTAATCATTTTGTCCCACTTTAGTTTTCCATCTGCTACTTCGTCGAACTCTTCTTCAACCGAGGCGGTAAATCCGTAGTCCATAATCTCGCCGAATTTTTCCACCAAAAAGTCTGTAACGAGCATCCCGATGTCTGTCGGGAAAAGCTTCTGTTTCTCTGCACCCGTTGTTTCCTCTTTCGTTTCACAGCTAAACTCCCCACTCTTTAAGGATAAATAATCATATTTTCTTGCCTCCCCTTCACGGGTCTCTTTCACTATGTAGTTTCTTTTTTGAATGGTAGAAATAGTAGGCGCATAGGTGGAGGGTCGGCCGATACCGAGCTCTTCCATTTTCTTAACAAGACTAGCTTCCGTATAATGCGGTGGATGTAGAGTAAAACGTTGCGTAGAAAATATTTCATCATACTGTAGTTTTTGCCCCACTTTCATTGGAGGAAGAATACCTGCTTTGTTTGTACTATTTGCTTCATCGTCTGAAGACTCTATATATACCTTCAAAAATCCATCAAACTGGATTACCTCGCCTTCGGCGATGAACTCTTCTTTTCTTCCTGAAACAGATATGGTTACCGTTGTGCGCTCAAGTCTAGCCTCAGACATCTGTGATGCGAGCGTGCGCTTCCAGATAAGGCTGTACAGTTTTTCTTCTGAAAGATCTGAGCCCGCTTCCTTGATGCTCATTACTGTGGGATGTATAGCTTCGTGAGCTTCCTGTGCACCTTTGCTTTTTGTCGTGTATCTCATAGGGCGCGAGTACTCTTTACTAAAGCTTTTTACGATTTCATTTTGTGATGCAGTTATTGACGCTTCGCTCAAGTTTAGACTGTCTGTACGCATATAAGTAATGTGTCCGGCTTCATACAGTTTCTGCGCGACTGACATGGTGCGGGCTACAGAGAAGCCAAGCTTTCGAGCAGCTTCCTGTTGTAAGGTAGAGGTTGTAAATGGCGCGGAGGGGTTTTTCTTTGCTGGTTTCTTCACAAGGTCTTGGATGTCAAACTTGGCGGTTTTACAGTTATTTAAAAAGTCTTCAGCCTCTTGTCGGGTTCCAAACTTCTTATTCAGTTCGGCCTTGAGTATAGCATCACCTACTGTAAAGAGGGCGGTCGTTTTATAGAAAGAAGTAGACTCGTGATCTTGAATCTTCCGTTCGCGTTCTACGATTAAACGAACAGCAACTGACTGGACTCTACCCGCAGATAGTGATGGCTGCACTTTTTTCCACAATACTGGAGATAGCTCATATCCAACAAGTCTGTCGAGTATTCTCCTTGCCTGTTGTGCGTTAAAAAGATTCTCATTTAGCTTCCCGGGATTTTTGACAGCATTAACAAGCGCATCTTTTGTAATCTCGTGGAAGGTTATTCTTTTTGCATCCTTTTGCCCTATCATTTCTGCCACATGCCAAGCGATGGCCTCTCCTTCTCTATCTAGGTCAGTTGCGAGGTATACTTGGTCAGCTATCTTTGCTTCCTTTTTTATATTGGCCAGATTTTTCTTTGATTTATCAGCAACTACGTATTCTGGTTGAAAACCGTGCTCGATGTCTATACCCATTTGGCTTTTTGGCAAATCGCTAATATGACCATAAGTAGCTACAACCTTGTAGTCTGGTCCAAGATATTTTTCTATTGTGCTTGATTTTGCCGGTGACTCAACGATTACTAGATTTTTTGCCATTAACTTCCTTCCTCAAAATATTCTATTATATTTTCTATCCACTTGATGATATCTGGGTATTTTTTCTTGTCTGGCCACTTTTCTATAATCATTTTGCCCAACTTTTTCTTTGTGTTGGTATCATATTCACGATCAAGTATAACCTCAAAGGGTCCATGTCCGCCAGTTGTGATTAGTTTTCCGATTTCCTCTTCTTGTCCTATTTTTTTGGAAATCTCATCTTGTATCAGGTATGCAATCAATTGTTCTATTGGGTACCCTGCCTTGTATTCCGGATAATCTATTCTCATTTCGGGATATTTCTTTATAAAAGCAGATATTTTAGATGATTCAAGCCAGTTGTTTTGTCTAAGTATCAAATGAAGGCATTCATGGGAAACTCCGCTAAGGGCGTAGGCTCCCGTTCCTAGATTGATTAGTACAGTATCGTCGTCTTCCCAGTCCGCACTTTTTTCGATATGTTTTAGTTTAAGTATGGAGGTTTTCCAGTCTAGGCCTGTAGCTTCACTCACCATGCCAGGAACGTCATATTTTTTAGTAGCTTCTTCCAGTTCTTTTGTATCGCCCATAAAATCCCCTTTAATAATTTCGATTTTTGGATTTTTTGATAAGTCCTGACTCTCATTAGCCAAGACATCTCCTGGGTTTTTATAATCTTCTTCTGTTTTTTCGCTGGTCATTTTATCTAGTTTAAAATGTATATCATGCCTCCTAAGTTTTTTACTTTACCCTTTATCTCCATGAGCGTCAAGGTTGAAATGATTTTTTGACTTTCGTGCTTACTTGTTTTTATAATGTCATCTATATGTTTTTCTCCACTCTCAAGGGCCGCAAAAACTACCGATTCTATCTCGTTTGATGGTTTTAGTTCGGTCTTTTTTTGTTTAGCCTCAAATCCATAATATTCTAAGATATCTTTTCCTTCAGTGACGACACATGCCCCCATCTTGATAAGCTGATTTGTTCCGCTTGAAGACTCGCCAAAGATAGGTCCGGGAACGGAGAAGATGTCCTTGTTTTGTTCTAAACCATCACGAGCAGTTATCAGCGCACCTGACTTTATCCCCGCTTCTACTACCAGTATTCCGGTAGAAACACCCGAGACTATTCTGTTTCTTGCTGGAAAATGCTGTCGTAGTGGCGGCATACCAGGCATGTACTCACTTACTACCACCCCACCCGAATCAACTATTTTCTTAAATAAGTTTGTATTTGTTGCCGGATAGGGCTTGTCGAGACCACAGCCCAGTATGGCTGCTGTTTTCCCGCCAGAACATAAGGCAGCTTTGTGGGCAAATGTATCTATACCAAGAGCCATACCGCTGACTATTGTGTATCCCGCTTCAGCTAGACATGAAACGATTTTTTCTGTAGCATTCTTTCCGTAGGTAGTAAACTTTCTGGAGCCGACTACAGAGAGAGTTGATTTGCTTAGGATATCGATATTTCCTTTGTAATAAAGGAGGGCTGGTGGTGAAAATATTTCTCTTAGTAGTTTTGGATAGTTTTTATCAAAGATTGTGGTAAACTTTATATCCATTTTTTCTAGTTTTTCTAGCTCCTTTTCGGGATTGATACTTTCCCGCTCTTTTAAAATCTCTTCTATAAACCTCTCTTTCCCGAGTTTATTTCTAATCTCGCCAGCTGGCATTTTCCATAAATCCTGGAAACTCAAACCACTTTTTGTAATCTTTTTAAGCCGTTCATTACCAATAGTATTTAGGGCAATATCTGTGGCCATAATATACATTTTTTCATTAAATTTAAGGGTATTTTTTGTCATTTTTAAGCACAATTATTATGTTTTTCTAGAAAAAGTGTTGACATAAGTTCTTTAATATGTTAATATGTTCTATCGTACCTAAAATAGGAGATTAACCTGTTTCAAGTGCGGGATTTGCGGGCGAGAAACCTACTAACAAGTTCAGCTTTCTTAAATCACCCTCCTTTAAGTTGCTTGCTTGTTGGTAGGTTTCTCCCCACAACACACCAGTCAGCATACGTGCAGTGACTCGGTTAAGTCTTTATGACAGATGTTGATAAAGTGGGAGATTTTTTGAAAATTAGGAGAGCCTCCTTTAAGGAACGGTTCTCCTAATTTTTTTATTCTACTTTTAATATTTTGGGCTTTCTATCACCACTGGTTAATGTTTCTTTGATTTCACCTACACACAAACTAATGATTTTTGGCAGTTTATCTTCCTCGTTTTCACCAAATCTCTGTAGAACAAAGTCCTCAGTCTCAATCATTCCTAAGTTTTCATTTTTTACACCCATCCTAAGGCGCAGAAAGTCTTTTGTTCCGAGATTTTCTATCACAGAGTCTATGCCCTTGTGCCCCGCCGAGGAACCGCCTTCTCGTATCCTTATTTCACCAAGTGGAATATCGACTTCATCGTGAACAACCCAGATATTTTTTGGTTCAACTTTATAATAATCAGCGAAAGCTGCCAATGCTTTCCCAGAGGAGTTCATAAATGTTTGTGGTTTCATAAGCACAGTTTCATTCCCAAAATCGCAAATTTCAGCGTTAAACTTCTTTTCAAATTTAAAATTTGCACATAGAGTATCTAAAACCATAAACCCTACGTTGTGCCGGGTCTTCTCATATTTTGTGCCGGGATTTCCTAAGCCGACTATAAGTGTTTTTACTTTCATAAGAACTATTATATACCAGCTAGAGTTATAAGGAAAATATAAACCATAATCTTTACAAAAATATTATTAAGTGCTACAATATGTCCCCAAGATTTTTTCAAAAAATCTAAAGAAAGGAGCGTACATTGTCAATCAAGGCGACGATGATAAGTAACGGTGAAGAGTCATCGGTCATCATCGAAATGGACGACGAGGGCTTTCCAGGGCTCACTGGTGCCCTTAATTTCCGTGATGAAGAAGATGTGGTTGAGAGTCATTACCTATCTGAGGGCAACGTCATAGAGGTGGTGTCACTTCTTAACCCCCACGGCGCGAAGGGCTTTATATGGACTGACCAGTTCGTACGCGGTACGAAAGTACAGTTTCGGAAAATTTATTTTTCCACTGGCCAGCAAGGTTCCATCATTTTTACAAACAGTGGGAACCTCTATATTATCGACCCCGATAGTGTGAGACTCTTACGCAATGAGTGCGAACAGCTCGCTTTAGACGGCTGCATACAGAGCTGATCGTTTTGCCACTGTTTTTACTTGCCTCTCCCGGGCTCAGGTCTGGGAGAGGTTTTTTTATTTCTTACTTTTAGCCCGAAAATTAACATTGATAGGGGTTCCTGTAAAGTCCCAGTTTTCACGGATTCTGTTTTCTAGAAACCTTCGATAAGAGAAGTGAACCTTGTCAGGATAGTTTGCAAAAAAGACAAATGTCGGAGGGTTGATATCGACCTGTGTGGCATATTTTATATTCACCTGATGCTTATCTGTGCTTACGGGTGGTTTTTTTAGTATGGCTTTATTAAGGAATTCATTTAGTTCACTTGTTGGAATTCTTGTTTCTCTTTTCTCTTTTATCTCTAATATCAAATCTAAAACCTTAGAGACATTTTTACCATTAAGGGATGAAACAAATATCAGTGGTGCATATGGTAAAAACTCAAACTTATATCTGGCAAGTCTAGAAAAAGACTCTGCGGTGTTCCAGGCGTGAGATACTTTTTTCTCTTTGAATAAGTCAGACTTATTGACGACGATAACAACTCCGTTTCCCGCATCTTTGATATATCCTGCGATGTGCATGTCTTGTGACGTAATACCGTCAGTTGCATCAACGAGCAATATAGAAATGTCTGACTCATCAAGCGCTGTCTTTGTTCTGTCGGCAGAAAATTTCTCAACTACCCCCTCTTTTCCCTTTCCCTGAACTTTTCCTATTTTCCCGCGTCGTCTAAGTCCGGCTGTATCCAGAAAGGTAATATCTTCATCTTTATATTTTATAGCGCATGAGTTTACGTCCCTTGTTGTTCCCGGTACTTCTGAGACGATAAACCTCTCTTCATCAATCAGCTTATTTAAAAAGGATGATTTTCCTACATTTGGTCTCCCAACTATAGAAACATGTACTCCTTTTGTTTTGAGTGTTTTGAGGTCGGCCCTCACCTGAGGTCCGACCTCCTTGACAGATATTTTATTAATATGAGGAGTTATAAGATCCAAAATTTTCTTGGTTCCTTTATTTTGAATGGCCGAAACTTCAATGGGTTCACCAAGGCCAAGTTTATAAAATTCACTTGAGTCAGCTGCACTTTTTAAGGTATCTACCTTATTTACAACTAAAACAGTTTCTTTTTTTAGCTTTCTTAGGTACTCTGCAATCTTTAGGTCTTCTGCGGTAATCCCCGTGGAAGCGTCCACTACAAAAAATATCAAACTTACCGACTCTATGTTTTGCTCAAACTGAGTTTTAACTTTCTTTTTTAGTTCATCCTTCAACTCTTTTTCAACCCCAGCGGTATCGGCAATACAAAAAGACCTATCGGCATACGTGACGGTTTGTTCGTTCCAGTCACGGGTTGTACCCGGAACATCTGTTGTGATGGCTTGTTTCTTGCCGACGATTCTATTAAAAATAGAACTTTTGCCGACATTTGGACGGCCAATAAGGGCTACCTTATACATGATTTCCTTACTAATTACTTATAATACGAATCTACTAATTCTTGTTCAGGCTACTTTAAGTCTTTTCTAGCTTTGTGAGAATTCGTACATTGGTATTATTTGTAATTGGTAATTACTGGCTGTGCCAGTCACCAATTATACACTAAGTTGGTCCATGTGAGAAGGTTTCTTGCCTCGTAAAATCGGTCTCCGGCACCAAGGATAACAAAAAGAACGTCACTGTTTTTTACTTTAATAAGAGCTATGAGACAGTCGCCGGCACTCGTTGTATGGCCTGTTTTTATGCCGAATACTGTTGTGCCGTCTAGTAGAATATTCGTGTTTTTTAGAGGATAAATATATCCTTTCTCTGATGTGAATGAGGTGCTGGGAGTAGATACAACTTTTTTGAATTCTTCATTTTGGAGGAGAGTTCTTGTCAAAATTTGCAAATCTTGAGCGGAAGAATAGTTTTTGGGGCTGTCCCAGCCGACCGGATTGTCAAAATTAGTGTTTTTTAGGCCTAACACTAAAGCTTCTGCATTCATTTTAGCTATAAATTCGTTATATCCACCAGGATAAAGATTGTTTGTGATAGTAAGTGCGGCGTCTGCAGCAGAGTTAATAAGTAGGGCTTTAAGTAAATCTCGATAAGAAATTTCATCACCGGCAACTAGGTTTGCTCGGGAATCGTCGGCTCTCATTTTAGATAAATCGTTAACTGTGACCGTTTTTGCCAGATTCCCATCTTTTAGTAGTAGTCTTGCCGTCATTAGTTTGGTTAAGCTAGCAACCTCAACGGCTTCATTTTTCCCCTTTTCAAGCATTATCTCGCTGGTGCCCACATCAACGGCAAGATAGTTATTTGCACCAACACCGGGTGTGTAGAATTCAGCTTTTTTATTGGGAAGTGGTGAAAAGTCAATCAGTTGAGGATTATTTTGCGAAGCCACGTTCGACGTGGTTTTCTCTTCAACTTTAATCCTACTCTCTAAATCCCTTTGCATCTCGGAAACAAAGGGAGCTCCGTGTGGAATAATGTCGAGGAATATTAGTGTGGCGATAATTAAAGTTTTCATATAAGTATTGTAGGACTTTTTGGCTGCTTTGTCATCCTGAGGAATGAAGGATCGCTACTCTGTCATTCTGAACTTGATTCAGAATCTAGACAAATTAAATTCCTGGATTCTGGATCAAGTCCGGAATGACAATAAAAAAGAGACCCGACGAATCGGGTCCCAGTGTAGAGTTATCATAATCCGAAGAGCCACAATTTCCATATTGCTTATTCTTCTTCGCCGCTCGAGTTCCGAGATTCCAACGGAACCCATTTCTTCTGCCGAGGATTGCAGCCTCGCGGGCAGTCGTCGGGACCTCCCTTGTAATCACCTCTGCACACAGGACATCTTCTAGGACCGCGGTAGGAGGAGCGCTGTGGATGCGAGGAGTCTTCCACCACTTCGCGGAGCAGTTCGGTAAAAGTCCGGAGGTGCTCTTTTAGCTTGTCGAGCTCTTCATGTGGAAGCTCTTCGCCAGCCAAAATCTTCTCGAGCTTCGCGACCACTTCTTGGGGCTTCAGGCTGTCGCTTGGCAGAAGGTCGTTTGAAACCTGCTGGTAGGCATCAACGAGCCATCTGCACCTGCCGTCGTAGATTTCGCTCCGAACCTCACTACCTTGCTCAACACAGCGAACTATTGCCTTAAACAGATTCACCGCTTTTTCCAGATCCTCCTTTTCACTGGGATACGAACAGCCCACCGTGATAAAACCTATAGAAGAGCTGGCGAATGAGGCAATTCCACTTCCGTCAAAGAGCATGGCTTGAAGCTCTTGACCGTGTTGGCATTCAGCTTCGGTTCTCAATGTTCTCACCTCCTTCGGGTGAAAATAAAAAGATGGGATTTCTCCCTCTTTTTTGTTAAGGTATAAATATCATACCATTAAGTTATGAAATAGTCAAATTTTTCTGAGAAAATGATTCTGGTCAAGCCAGAATGACGGAATTATTTAGATTGATTTTGGGTAAAGATTTGATATTCACTCTCTTTTAAATCTCCTAATTCAAAATCTCCTATTCTAATCCGCTTTAGTGCCATGACCTTTGCTCCGACTTTTTCTACCATTCTCCTGATCTGGCGGTTTTTACCTTCGTGGATGGTAATGGAATACAGATTATTTTTATGGTCTGGATTCCCGCCTTCGCGGGAATGACAAAGAGAGGTGACTTTTGCAGGTGCGGTCATGCCGTCGTCGAGTTCTATTCCTTCTCGCAAGCTCTCTAATGAACTTGCGGAAAGTGGTTTATTTGTTTCCACTATATACTCTTTTTCTTTCTCGTACTTTGGGTGAGTCATTTTTTGTGCAAAATCACCATCATTTGTCAGAAATATTAACCCAGAAGTATTCTTATCAAGTCGTCCGACCGGAAAAACGGGCGGATCTTTTGGTACGAGCTCAGTAATTAACTTCTTTGCGTGCGGATCGGAGGTCGTGGTTGTGTAGCCAACAGGTTTATTGAGTGCATAATAAACGAATTTTTGTAGGGTAATCAGCTTACCATCTAAATAGACCTTGTCAGATTCACTTACTTGAGTGCTTAAGTCACGAGTTATCTCGTTATTTATCTTAATCCGTCCAGATAAAACCAGTTCTTCGGACTTTCGCCGCGAGTAGCCAGCGCATGATGCAATATATTTGTTGATTCTCATAGAACAATTATAGTGGATTCCTGCCTTTGCGGGAATGACAAAAAGGAATAAACACTACACTAATACATATTAGTGTAGTGGCAAAAAAATATAGAAAGAGTTCAGCTTTATTAGGGGTAGGCTTAGAATGACATTATACGGCGAGTTCTTCCATTTTTGGAAGGTCTTCTTCTTTTTCTACTCCTAGATATGTGAGCATTTTTACTGTTGTGCCGTAGAGTATAGGCCGCCCGGGTGCCTCTTTCCTACCCACTTCTTCTATAAGTCCGCGAATCATTAGAACTCTTAAAACTCGGGAACAGTCGGTTCCTCGGATACTTTCTATTTCGGCACGGGTAATCGGCTGTTTATAGACAACTATCGCTAGTGTTTCAAGTGCTGATGCAGATAGTTCATATCTAAGTTCTTCATTTAGGAACTTTGCTACTAGCTCGGCATTTTCTTGTGCGGAGGCCAGTAGGTATTTCTCATCTTTTTTAATAATTCTGAAGCCCCTATCTCTGTATTCCTCAATCAAACCATTGAGTTCTTTCTGGATTTCTACAACGTTTTCACCGATGGTATTTGTGATTTCCTTCAAAGAAATAGGCTTACCCGCCACGAGAAGCAGGCTCTCTATCTGTGATTTAAGATTTTTTTGTTTCATAGCTAGATTATAATCCCTGGACTGTTATGTCGGCAAAGTTTTTGTTTTGCTCGACGCTTACCATTTTTCTTTTTATCATTTCCAGAAGTGCTAGAAATGTGATGATTATCTCCCCCTTTGTTTTAGCATTCTTAACCACAGATTTGAATGAAAATTTCTTACTTTTTTTAATCAATCCTTGTAGGCGGTCCAGCGTTTCCTCAAGTGTTACTTTTGACTCTACTCTTTTTTCCTCTGCTTTTTCTAGTTTTGGTATTCGGCTTAGGGCTTCCTGTAAAACATTCATTAGGTAGTTCAGGTCTACGCCAAGAGGTGGAAGGAAAAGGTTTATATCAGAGTTACGTATCCCTGGCTCGAAAGAACGTTGATTTTTATCTAAAATTTCCGAAAATTGACTTGATAGCTCTTTAAACTTCTTGTATTCCTTAAGTTGTGTCTCTAGGTCCTCTATTTCCTCCTCTTCTTCGGTAGATAAGACTGGCAAGATGGCCCGGCTTTTTAAATAAAGAAGTTTAGAAGCAACTATTAAAAAGTCGGCTAGGTTTTCATTTGATGTGTCAATTTTTTGAATCTCGGACAAATAGTCATTAGTAATACGAGCTAGGGATATCTGACAAATGTCCAGCTTTTCTTTTTCTATCAGATTTAAAAGTAGATCAAGCGGGCCCTCAAATGTTTTATCCTTTACCGCAATCATTTTACCAACTTTCCTATTTTCTGACCCAATCGTATTAACTCTTTTTCTTTAGATTTAGGGTCGCTATGAAGGACATGGACCTTGCCAATAACCTCTACCCCCAAGATCTCACAGAATCTTTCCATGGCTTTTTGACACTCTAGAACCGAATCCTTTTCTTCGTTGTGCCACAAACAGTTCCCTTTTTCATCAAACTCAAGCTCTTCTTTTAGATTTCCAACAGATAGGGGGACTGCCTTTTTTCCTTCTAGTTTTCTTGAAAAATATAACGGACAACACCTATCCATAAAATTTTTCATCAACCCCGAAACGTTACTAAAATAAGTCGGACTGCTAAGAACAATAACTTGGCTATTTTCTATTTTTTGTATTATTTTTTTCATGTCGTCTTTTTGTTGACACTCAAACCCTTTTTGGCAATTTGTACAACCCCTACAAGTTTCTATGTTCATTTCATTTAAATGAAATGAACTAAAGTTTTCTTTTGTTGCTTCCAAAACAGTTCCAAGCATGTAGTGTGAATTTTCTTTTCGAGGGCTACCGGAAATGCCTATAATCTTTGTTTTGTTTTGTTTGGTGGTTGTTTTCATTTTTTTTTAGATTCTGGACGAGCCAGAATGACGATTTAGTTGTTCTGTTTTTCCGTTTTTGGTTTTTCTGTTATCTACGGCCTCAAGCGGTTAATGTCGCGTGGGAAAAGACTGGCTTCACGGATATTATCTAGATTTAGAAATCGCGCAGTGAGTCTTTCCAGGCCTATTGCTAGTCCACCATGCGGAGGCATGCCGTACTTGAAAACACTCAGGTAATCTTCGAAGTCTTTTATGCCCATTCCACGAGCCTTCATTTTTTTCACATAATCATCATATAGATGAAGGCGTTGTCCGCCAGTTGTTATCTCCTGCCCCCTGAACATCAGGTCAAAACTAAGAGTTTCCTCGGGGTTTTTAGGATCATCATATGTATAGAATGGTCTTTTGTTACTTGGGTAGTGTGTGATAAAGATAAAGTCACTATCATATTTCTTGGCGCTATATTCACAAATCAATCTTTCTTGTTTTGGGTCTAGGTCTGATGCGCCCAAACATTTTTCTTTATACTCTTTTTCTAAGACTTTCTGCGCTTCTACAAGTTTCATCCGCGGAATTGATTTGGAAATTTTTGGTAGAGTTGCGTCAAGCATTTCGAATTCTTCCTTACAACCTTCTTTTAACCTTTTTATCAGAGAAGCCAAAAACTCTTCTTCCAGATTCATAATGTCTTCATAGGAGTCAATGAAACCCATTTCAAGGTCTAGCGACATATATTCATTCAGGTGTCTTGAAGTAGAGTGTTTTTCTGCTCGGTACATATAGGCAGTTTCAAAGACTCTCTCGTAAGCTCCTACGAGGATTTGTTTGTACATTTGCGGGCTTTGAGAAAGAAAGGCTTTCTGTTTGAAGTATTTCACCTCAAACATCTCAGCTCCTCCTGTTTCCAGTCCGGAAGACACAATGCTTGGACTGTTAATTTCAGTAAACTGATTTGACAATAGAAATCGCCTAAACTCATCTACTATTTCTGCCTGTACTTTGAAAATTGCTCTCTGCTTGGGATTTCTAATTGTAATCGGCCGATTGTCTAGTAGTGTATCGAGGTTTACATTTAGCTCTTTTTTATTAATTGAAAAAGGAATATCTTCTTTGACTGGTGAAATAACTTCAATCTTGCAGTCATGAAGTTCGGCACCATGCGGGGCTCTCTCCTCTTTTACGACCTTGCCTGTTATCTTGATAACTGTTTCAGTGGTTAGTTCTACTAGCTTTTCGTTCTCCTTTATCCCATCAATAACAGCCTGTGCAAGTCCTTCTCTATCTCGGAGGACTAGAAAACTTATACCCCCAAGTTTTCTGAGCTTGTGTATCCAGCCAGAGAGTGTAACTTCTTTCCCGATATTTTTATTTATTCCTGTTGTAAGTGTTCTTTTCATACTGTTCCTGTCATTCTGAACTTGATTCAGAATCTATAATTATTTCTCTGGATTCCCGATCAGGTCGGGAATGACAAAAAATTGTGTTCTTTTCATATTTAAAATTATATCAACTTTCATCTTAATTAGCCAATAAAAAATCCCCTTGTTTGGGGATATCTTAATTTATTAAAAAAATAGACTATTCGGTAGTTGTCCCCTCCCTTGGTGGGCTTGCTAAAACTTCCTTTGCCTTTTCGACCACATCTGACAGAGTTGCCTGTGACTTTACTAGATATGCATCAGCGCCAAGTTCCTTCCCCTTCTCGATATCGGAGGATTGTGAAAGTGCACTCATTATGATTATCTTTGTATCTTTCGTTTCGGGTGTTGAGCGCAAAATATCCAACACATCCATGCCGGAAATCTTTGGCATCATAATATCTAAAATAATAATATCAGGTTTCTCCTTCACTGCTTTTGCAAGCGCCTCTTCTCCATCACCGGCAGATACAACTTCAAAGTTCTCCGCTGTGAATCTGGCAGAGTATATTTCTCTTAGCGCTACGTCATCTTCAACTAGTAAAATTTTTGTCATACTTCCCTTCTCTTAGGTATTTTCATGTTAATCAAAAACCAATCTTTTTGCAAGTACAATGTTTTTACATTTGCTATATAAAAATACTCAACCCAGTGCTCTCGGAACCGTAAAGAAAAACTTGCTCCCCTTTCCTTCCTCACTTTCTACCCAGATGTTTCCACCAAAAGATTCAACTATAGATCTTGTTATATAAAGCCCTAAGCCGGTACCGCTCACCTCTCGAGTTGCTGTGTTGTCTACTTGATAAAACTTTTCAAAGAGATGTTTTTGTCCATTTTCCGATATACCGAAACCAGTGTCAGCAATGCAGACCTTCGCAAAGTCATCATCATATCCTATAGATATACTGATAGAGCCCCTGGATGTGAACTTTATAGCATTTTCTACCAGATTATTTAAAACTTCCCTTATTTGTTCTCTATCTGCGCGAACATCCAAGGATCTTGAGACGACTTTGCCTTTTATTGTAAGGTTTGGACTTGAATCATGTTTGAGTTCAATACCTTTTTCTTTGGTCTTTTTTTCAAAAACCTCGATAACCTCATCGGTCAAATCTTTCAAGGAAAAGTTTGTTATAGTGTACTCGATTTTTCTGTCTTCTATTTTTGTGACAACCAAAAGGTTTTTGATAAGGTTTGACATGGCGTGTGCCGTTTGAAATGCCTTATTTAGATACTCTACCCCTTTCTCATCAACCTTGCAGACATCCCTATTTAGGGCTAGCTCAATATATCCAGACATTGCCGTTATGGGTGTTCGGAGTTCATGAGATGCTGTGGAAACAAACTCTGACCTCATTCTCTCGACTTCTTTTTTCTTTGTAATGTCTCTAAATACACATATTGCACCTGTTACCTTACCATCCATTTCTTTAATAGGAGCATAAGTTCCTTCCAGTTTAGTATCCCCCTTTCCTCTGCCAAAAAAGCATATATCGTCACGTATAACATTTTCTCCGGTATTCCAGACGGCAAGAACCGGACAGTCTTTCTCGCAGATGCTTATACTTTGTTCGTTCTTCAAATTCATTATTTTTTTGCAGGGCAGACCCAGTGTATCTCCTGATTTCCAGCCGGTAATCTTCTCTGCCTGAGGGTTAAAAAGTATCATCTCTCTTTTTCTATTCACCGCATATATTCCGTCACCAATATTTGAAAATATTGCTTCATCTTTTGATTTGTCGGCGGAGACATTTTTTGTATATTTTTCGAGTTTTGATTTATCAATCATACCCTTTCTATATTTGTAGCCCAGAAAGATGGAAAACATAGTAACGAATATAAGAGAAAGAATGTAGGAACCGTTTAAAACTATAAAATCCTGGATTGATTGATTTTTAAGATAGAGTTCGCTATATAAAAAGTAGCTAACGGTCACAGTAAGAAGTACGGCACTGACAATTAGAGAATAAAAACTTGTGAGTATAAGAAAAAGATAGGTTAAGGGGAAAAGAAAACTCTTTGTTTGTCCAGTCATTTCAAATAAGACAAAGAAATATGCCAGAATAAATGATGACTGGAGTAGAAGGTTTGATTTTGGTTCAGTTTTATTCAACTTAATAGAGAAAAAGAAAGAAATGATACCAACTACAGCAAAACCAACGATTATGCGCATTAGATCATTTAAGATAAATTTATTTTGGGTAAAGATCGCTAAACCCAAAAAACCGACGACTACACAGATGTTTATAGCGAGTATAAAATACGAAAAATATTTGCTAAAAATAGCAAGCTTATCTCTCTCTATTAAATCCCCAAGACTTACAAGTTCTATTGGCCACCCTCCTTCTTGAAAGTTATTAAGCTAAAACCATTATAGCTAATTAAGTAAAAATTAAAAAGTAAAAATTAAAAAGAGATATACATCGGAGTTATTTTGTGTTGTTTAAACCAAATGTAAGTAGTGTACGAGCATCTTCATTGCCTCTATCCGAACCCATAAAGACGAATATGAATTTTTTCCCATTTTTTTGTGCAACACCTATGAAGGTATTCCTGGCCTCATCGGTAAACCCTGTTTTTGCTCCAAGCATTTCGGGGTAAGTTCGCATAGTAAGGGAGACATGTCCGGGCCAGTAGTGAGCATCATTTTCATCTGTTTTGGGGATAGAGTACTCCTTCTTTTCGCCCATATACTTCAAAATATCGGGGTTTGACTTGATCGCATAATAGGTCATTTTTGCAATGTCGTAGGCGCTTGAAGTGTGTCCCGGTTCATCAAGCCCGCTTGGATTTTTGAATGCAGTTTCCTTTAGTTCAAGCAGTCTGGTCTTTTCGGACATTTTATCAATGAAGGTCTGACGATTTCCATCAATTCCCTCTGCTAGGATTTCAGCCGCATCATTGGCGGAAATCATCATAAGGCCATGCATCACATCGTCTACTTTAAGCATCTCTCCCTCTCGGGTTGACATATTAAAAGCCTCCATTTCTGAGGCGTGTTTTGAGACTCTGATTTTTTTATTTATATCAAGGTTTTCAAGAGCTATTGCACCAGTCAAAATCTTTGTAATACTGGCTGGAGACAAGGTTTGATGAACCTCTTTTTCATATAGTATTTCACCAGTTTCGGCGTCAACGACTATTCCCGACTTTGCCTGTATCATGAAGTCGTTATATTTGGGAGCCGTTTCTTTCAAGGAAAACTTTTTCCTATACTCCTCAGTTTTTTTCTTCTCGTCTTCAAGTTTTTTAGCTGCTACCTTCGGGTTTACTTTGTTTGCCTGGCTTGCCGGAGTATTACCTTTCTTACTCATCCCCAGTAGATTTGTAAGTAAAATAACGGCTAATAAAAATCCCCCTGCACCTATCAAAATCTTTTTCTTCATGGAGTCCATTATCTTAGAAATATCCGTTTTAGTCAAAAGATTATGTTTTTTATAAAAAAAGAAACCCCATCCGGGACCTCTTTTTGAAACCGGATGGGGCTACTTGCCTATTTGATACTAAGCGGGTAGAGGTCAAAGGCGATGTTGCTATATTCAAGTGCGTCTCCTAATCGGCCTTGACCTAGTTGAAAACCATACCCCTTACGAGCAGCTAGAATCATTCTCTGGTAATGTTCCTCCCTGTAGTCTTTTTTCCTTCTACTAATTACCAGTAGTGCTTTTCTGTCTATGGCTCGTTTTGCTTTGACATACTCTTCCAGCGTCGAAACAATCTGTTCGGCGGTAGCGTCAAGCGGTAACTCCAGAAATTCAACAGGCTTGATAGAGCTTTTCATGACCTCTCCTTCCGCTAATGGTTTATAGGCATAAAGGTGCATAACAAATCAAAAAAACCTTCCTTGCGGAAGGCTTTTCATACAATTTCTAAGCTATCTTCCGCGGGAAAGACTAGTAAAGAAAAAGTTAAAAGTTTTTGTTATCATTGGTGTTATGTTATCAAATAAATCGCTTAAGCACAATTATTTTAGATGGAATTCGCGCCTGGACTGGTCGGGGTAGTTAACTTCGTCGAAGAGTACTATCATTTTTGGAGTTATTTTGTAGAATCGAGTTTTGGTTAAATTATTTCGGATATCTTTTTTTGAAATATACATCGTTGCTTTTGGCCATTTTTTTAGATAATTATCAAATGCTTTCCCGGAGGATAAAATATTTAGCTCTTTTGCTGTTCCTTCAAATGTTATACCTCTCCCTAGTTGGCCAAGCTTTGTAAAAATAGGTTGAACTATTGCCACGGCAACTTTTTCATTATCTCTAATTTCTTCTGAATGACGGCGATAGTTTCCTGAAATGAAATAGAAGTTAAAATCATCATCGTAGCTATACCAGACATTACAAGTCCACGGTTGATTATCTCTGCAAGTTGCAACTTGCATCAGTGCACCTTTGTCCAGGTATTCACGTATTAACTTTTCTAGTTTGTCTTGTTCTTCTTTGCTCATTTTTTCCTTTCTAAAATTATTTACCTAGAAGCAACATAGCTGCTTCGTATTTTGGTTTTATTATTTTTTTGGAATTTTCAAAGTGAAGTTGATTCCATTTATTTTGGAGTTTCTTTCTTACTGCTTTTGCCGCTTCTCCCTGTTCCATGTGTTCATATGTAAAAGCTGCCTTGAATATGCCCGAGATGTTATCAAAGTTACTCATCACATCTGCTTCGGCAATTATTTTCTCTTCTAGACTCTCCCTGTTATTTGACTGAGAGCCTCTATGGTTTAAAATACACTTTTTAACTAATGCAATTTTTTCCGGAGGATAGTTTAGTTCTTTTAGTTTTTCTTCTGCAATTTTTGCTCCGGATAGATGATGGTTTTCCCTACCATCAACTATCGAACCAACATCATGAAGCCAGGCGGCTATTGAAATCACCTCCTTGTTGGCCTCTAGTTCTTTGGCTAGTTCTTCTGCATACCTTACCATTGGGACAAAGTGAAAAGGAAAAGGCTCATAGCCGTAGAGGCTTGTTGGCTTCTTACATTCCTCTTCTACAAAATCACGAACTTCTTGAACTATATTTGTTGTTTTCATATTTGTAATTTTTTGGTAGTCCCAAGGGGAATCGAACCCCTGTTACCAGGATGAGAACCTGGCGTCCTAACCTCTAGACGATGGGACCAAAGTTAATTTAAAATTAAAAATGCAAAATTCAAAATGTTTTGCAGAAAAATTATAGCAAAATTTGTCCATAAATTCAACGGGTCTGTTCTGCTTTACTAAACTAAAGTAGTTTAAGGAATCCTTCAACGGGGTTTATCTGTTCTATAGACGGACTCAGGATGACACGGGTGTCAAAAAATAAACAATCCGGCTTTTTTACCCGGATTGTTTATTTAAAAAACGAGAACCTCAAAAGTTCTCAAAAAAGATTTAAGCCTTGCCCATAATCTTGTACATCCCGCATCCGCAAACACCACATTTACCTTTCATAGCCTTTCGACCATTTTTCATGGTAACTTCGGTAGCTTCCTGCATTTCTCTTTTTTCTTTGCATTTTACGCAATAACCCATTACTACATCATCTGCCATATATATCACCTCCCTTCCTTTTGATTTTTTAAGCACGTAATGATAGGATGAAGCACAAAATAGGGCTTGTCAAGAATAAAATGTGGATAAACAAGCACGGACTAGCTTTAATCTAATTAATTTTACCTCTGTAGAGCCAAAAAGTTTTTTCTACCCTTTTTCCTTTTTTGTGTCTAAATAAGCACTATATATAGCTAAAGCCCCTTCGGCTGTAGCAGTGACAACTTGTCTAAACTTGAACTCACCGGCGGTGATATCACCTGCCGCCCAGACACCCTGAGTGCTTGTTTTCATCTCGGCATCAACTATCACATAACCTCTCGGGTCAGTTTTTAGTCCAAGATCGTTTATAAGTGCTTTGCTCGGAGTTGAGCCGATTTCTACAAATACTCCATCTACCTTTAGTTCTTTACCGTCGTCTAGTTTGATTTGCTCAACTAGGTTTTCACCGGAAATCTCATCGATGTTGGCATTATAGACAATCTCAATATTATTTTTCTTTTCCAGCTGCTCTATCCATGCCGGTTCTGCCTTGAGTTCCGGACCGCGATAGATAAGGTATACTTTTTCGGCAATATCGCTCATGTATATTGCAGAAGTGACGGCAGCATTTCCACCACCGACCACGCTTACTGTTTTCCCTTTGAAAAATGGTCCATCACAAGTAGCACAGTATGCTACGCCCTTGCCCAAAAACTCTTCTTCTCCTTTGGTTTTGAGTTTGGTTCTTTCGGCTCCCATTGCAAGTAGTATCCGCCTTGTTTCGTACTTACCACTTTGAGTGTGGAGAACAAAAAATTTATCCTGTTTTTCTATCTTTTGGATAGAGTCGGCAATAACTTCGGCACCGAGCGACTTTGCTTGTTCTAACATCTTCTGACCAAGCTCCATACCGGATATTTCGCCTACCCCGGGATAGTTTTCTACTAGATGAGCTTCTGTGACTGTTCCGCCATGAAGTTTGCCTATGGTTACTATATTCATTTTATATCTCGCGGCATATATTGTTGCAGAAAGACCTGCCGGACCGGTGCCTACTATCACTAAATCGTACATATTCATTCCTTATTTAAATTCAAACTACTTTAATATTATAGCAACAGATCATGACTGTCGGCAATGGGGACTATAGGATATAGGTAAGGTTAAGGCAAAGAACTGCCAAAACTATGATATTTAAACCTAGAGACGTTCTAAATGATAACATGTGCTTCTTGTTTTTGTGTGTTTTGTTTACGCGTATCATAAAGCCGTCAAGGACTATTAGACCGAATATGACTAGGTATAGTATAAAGAAAGGCATCTTAGTACTACTTGAGGGGTTATCCAGACTAAACCTTGGTGATACCGACTTTTCGCCTGCAACCAGTGACTGTCCTTGTGTAAACACTGGCGATGGCTTACTAAAAAGTTGAACTGCTACCGTTGCGGACTTGCCATTTATTATTCCATTGCCCACTGCTATTCCTGTTTCCCGAAAATTTTTATCAAGAATGTTTTTCTTATGTGTGGGGCTATCCATCCATGCATCTACCATGCCATCAGCAGACACAAATCCGCGTGCGAGGTTCTCACCGGCTACAGTATAGGAATATCCGGTTTTGTCTATAAAAACCCAAGCCTTCTCTCCCGTTGGTGAAGTGTGATCCCAGTAGTTTTTTGTAAACATGTCTTGAAGTTTTTCTTGAGCAGCTTGAGATAGCAGTGGATTTTCAAGAAAGACCGTTCCTGTCTGCCCTTTTCTCTGTTCGTTAATTTTCACGAAAATATCTTTTTTTAGCTGCTCAGGATTTGGGGTAACAGGAGTATACTGTATAGCCCCAAAACTGAGCTGAGACAGTATTAAGCCAAGCGAATAAATAGAAAGCATAAAATGTCGAAATGCGTGTGGTCTATGAGCATTCTTATCACTTGGAATAAATGATTTGTGTAGAAAACTCTTTAGATTAAACTTCTGTGATTTTCTCTTTGCCATACAAGCATGATTATAGCATAAAAAACAAAAAACACTCTACTAGAGAGCGTTTTTTGTTTGGGGGTGATTGAGAGTTATCTTTTTTCTAGCCGTCTGTAAGGATACATAAATATAATATTTTATCCACAGGTTGCTAGCGTTCCGGTCCCTCTCATAAGGAACGTTGTAAAGATAATATAGTTTTTAATAAGTCGTGTCAATGCTATATATTGTGGATAAGTTGTGTATAAGATATTATTCGATATCTAGATACATTTCCCCTATTTGATTTACGGGACCGGCGCCCATAGTGACGACGATGTCGTTCTCTTTCACATTGTTTTTAAGGTGGGAAACCACATCTTTGAAGTTTGGTATATATTCGGCTGTCTTCCCCTTCTTTGTCAAAAGACTTACCAGGTCTTCACCTGAAACAGAGGCGATGTCTTCTTGGGTATCACGAACCGGATATATCTTTGGGACTATTACACTATCTGCTTCTAGGAGTGCAGAGACAAAATTATTTAGTAAAATTCTTGTTCTGGAGTGTTGGTGTGGCTGGAATATGCACCAGAGTTTTCTTTTAGGATAGAAACTTTTTATTGCCTGAAGCGTTGCTTGGATTTCCGTGGGGTGATGTGCGTAGTCATCTATTACGAGTATCCCGTTTTTTTCTCCTTTTGTTTCTATTCTCCTAACTGCTCCCGTGAATTCTGCTACGCTTTCTTTTGTGGTTCCTAGTTTGATACCACACTCAAGTGATACGGCGATGGCGGCAGTAGCATTTAGAATGCTATGTATGCCGGGAATTGTCATTTCAAAGTCGCCAAGATCGGAGCCATTTTTATACACATTAAACCTTTGGATCTTCTCTACTACCCGTATATTGTCAACTTTATAGTTTAGGTTACCGCTGGATATGCCATAGGAGATTACCTTGCCATCAAAATTTTCTGAAATTTCACGTGTATTTTCGTCATCAAAACAAGCAAATAGTATGCCATCTGCCTTGATGTTTCCAGTGAAGTCAGAGAAAGCTGACTTTATATCATCCAGGTCTTTGTAGTAGTCTAGATGATCCTCTTCTATGTTGGTAATAACAGCCATATTGGGATGAATATCTTGAAAAAATCTTTTATATTCACAGGTTTCAGCTATAAAGTATTTACCCTCCCCGTCTTTTGCATTTCCCCCAATATTTCTTACTTCCCCACCAACAACAATAGTTGGGTCTAGTTTGGCATTCTCAAAAATGTGGGATATTAGACTTGAGGTCGTGGTTTTTCCATGTGTTCCTGTGATGGCTATCCCTGTTTTTTCACTCATCATTGCGCCAAGAAGTTCTCCACGAGTGATAATAGGGATTCCTAGCCTCTGGGATTCTAATACCTCAGGATTTTTATTGTTTATTGCAGCACTGACAACAACTTTATCGGTATCTTTTGACAAGTGTTCTTTTTTTTGTCCTAAATATATTTTTGCACCGATTTTCTTTAGATTTTGTGTGGCTGGGCTATCTACCAGGTCGGAACCGCTAACTTGGTTTCCACGCAAAACAAGGATTTGCGCCAGTGCACTCATCCCTATTCCGCCTATTCCTATAAAGTGATATCTCTTTTTGTTTTTTATCATAAATTTATATAAAAATAATTGCATAAGTTGCAAATGATTGATACTATTTTAACATAATAAGATAAACGTAAAAAGGAGGAAGATGTGAGTGAAGGAAATAAAGGCGTAACGTTAAACGCAAAAACAATAGGAATTATTTTACTTATAATAGCTGTTTTAGCGGGTGGCTACTATTTAGTTGTTAAAAAAGATATTTTGAAGCCAGCCAGCAACAACTCAGCTAACAACAGCAAGGCTAGTGACAATGATAAATATCAGGCAGTATTTCTAACAAATGGTCAGGTTTATTTTGGTAAGCTAGCCGACAATGGCGGAAACTATGTAAAGCTGACAGATATCTACTATCTGCAGTCAAAGGATCAAAGTGTTCAGCCAAAAGACACAGCTACTGCAGACCAGTCAAATCTAACGCTCATAAAACTTGGTAAGGAGCTTCACGCTCCCGCTGATGAGATGAATATCTCAAGGACTCAAGTTCTCTTCTGGGAAAACATTAACGAGGATGGCAAGGTTTTCCAGGCTATCAAAGAGTACAAGGCAAGCAATAAATAAAAAGTTAGACTCAAAAAAGAACCGCCTCTCGGCGGTTCTTTTTGATACGGTCTCTTGATGATATATGCTACTTAGATTAAAATATTTATGTATAAAAGGACATATTTATGATACCCAATAGATACGCTTACATGACAGGATGTTTAATATTTTTCATTCCATGGACGATACTTTTTTGGAAGCGTAAAGACTTACGGCGGGAAATGTTAGTGATGGGTCTCATAGCCGGCATCGTAAGCTATGCATCTGCATATTTTTGGACAATGGACTGGTGGCGACCACAAACCATTACCGGAACTAGACTCGGGATAGAAGACTTTATTCTTGGTATAAGCAACGGAGGTATTGCAGCTGTTTTATATGAAGAGATTTTTCGCAAGAAACTTTACAGAAAAAGAACCAAGAATGATAAGAGATATTTTTATTTTTTAGTCTGTATTACCTTTTTGTTGTTTTATGTCTTTTATAGAGTATTTAAAACAACCACTTTTTATGCATGTATCTTCTCTCTTCTCATCTACTGCGGATTTATGTTAATTACAAGAAAAGATCTTATATTTAGCTCCCTTGTTAATGGATTATTGATGGTGCTTATAGCGGCTCCAGTCTATTCGCTTCTGATTTTATTATCACCCGGTTTTGTTAACAGTACTTATATTTATAAGGAAACTCTTACTGGTATAAGAGTTTTTAGTGTTCCCGTAGAAGAGTTTGTTTTCTATTTCGTTTTTGGATTTATGGTTGCCCTAATGTATGAATATTGGCACGGCCTTGGTTTACGCAATTTTGCAAGAGCTAAAAATAGTTAATTTTGGCTGAGCATGCGTCTCTAGGGCATTATAGCACTTTTTTGGTATAAAATGGTACGGTGGGATACAGTACAAAGTGTATGTCTCGCTTTACTTAATAGGAAAGGATGCTTTAGTCTTGTCAACGTAAATTCTTAAGGCATCGAACATCTTGGACACATTCATCTAAAATGAAAGGAGATGAA
>ERZ1292625.120-Hain-H41-01um-R1-120-length-128604-cov-33_pt1 | contig 128604 bp, 133 predicted proteins | sample MGYA00564400_ERZ1292625 | MGnify/ENA primary metagenome ERZ1292625 (study PRJEB36523, sample SAMEA6512639) | groundwater metagenome | collected 2019-01-08 | study: AquaDiva: Metagenomics assemblies of 32 groundwater samples
GGTATTTCGGATCAAAGCATTCTTTCTTCTTCATCAGCGTCCAGGCGATGACCAGGAGCTTTGCGGCAAGCTTGACACGCATCTTGGTACCGATCCCTTTTTCCTTCGCCCGGCCTTTGAGCTTGTTCGTAAAGTAGTCGATGAAGTCCTTGTTCTTGAGCGAGGCGATCATCGCCGCCTGATACAAGCCGTACCGGAGGTCGGCCTTGCCTTGCTTGGAGATGACCGGTATCGCGCTGTTTGACTTCTTGCCGCTACGGCTCGCGCAAAGGTCAAGGCCCGCCATTTTCAAGACCTGCTTCGCGTTTGAAAAGCGGTGGGGATTCCCGATGGCCCCCAGGACTTTCGCGGAGATGTCCGGCCCGAATCCCGGGATGCTCAGAAGGTACGTGTACTCGGGAAACTCCAGACAGGCATCCTCGAGTTTGTCCTCCACCGATTTGATGGTCCGTCGTATCTGCTTCAAACTGTCCACCATGACCTGGGCTTCGAAAGAAGCAGCTTCTCCCATGGTGCAGCCAATGGAGTCGACCGCCTCCCTCCAGATCGCTCCGACCCTACGGTCCTTCGCCAAGGTCGTTCTGCCCGGCGCTATGGTGCGGTAAAATGCGTCGTATTCCATCCCGGCGACCTCCGACGGATCGAGACATTCCCGCACCACCGCCAGGGTTTCCGAGGGGCCGTAGTGCCGGTCCAGCTCCGGGAAATACTGCGCAATGAGGTTATTGCGGATACAGACGCTTATGCCATGCTCCCGTCTTTTCAGCCGCCGCTTGAGAGCGTTGAGTATGCGTACGTTCCGCAGCGTCATCAGGGGGTATTCGTAGAACAGGCACTTCCCCTGGGAGATGAGGTCGGCTACATTTGCCGCGTCCTTGACGTCATGCTTGTCCCAGCGACCGTCCAGGAGCTGCCGGTTGTTCTTGACCGCGACGCCTCCCACAAGAACAACCAGGTGCCCGCACTTGATCAGGTGCTCCGCCAGGGGCTTGTGGTAGTTCGCCGTCGGCTCGATGCCGAAAACAACCACCGTCAGGCTGTATTGAACTTTGATTCGCTCGACATACGCGAGCAGCTTTTGAAAGCCTTCGAGCGTGTTGTCAAAGACCAGATTCTTCACCAGCGTTTTACCACGGGCCGTGCCGAAAAAGGCATTGTGCTTTTCTTTGGCCGCGTCAATCCCGACGATCAAATGCTTTTCCGAACCGCGAATCCCTTTCTTCAGTTGAAGAAACTGCTCAAGTCTGATATCATTTACACAGTTCATAGGGACCTCCTGTTCATGAATTTAGTTCCGTCATAAACTAATTCTTAGCAGGAGGTTTCTATTTTGGATAGTCTTGAAGATACTTTTCCCTATACTTTAATGGGGAAATATAACTTCATGCTCTACCTATATATAACGTTGTTTCCTACGTTGCATTACTCACAAATCCCAACCCTCATCCCGATCATTTTAGCAAGCGACGCCGGAACATTTAGCATTTAGGGTCAGGTTTCTTTTGTTGCATAGACCGGGAGACATGCCGCAATTACTTGAACAGCTTCAAATATGCGTCGAACAGGTATTGCTTCCCGCGCTTGCCGCCGGTTATCTCTTTCAGGATGCCGAGCCTTTCGAGGTCAACGATCAACTTGTACGCGGATGCAGGGGATATGCCGGTCACCTCCCCGACCTTTGCCGCGTCGATCATCGGCCGTTGATACAGGTAATGCACGACCTTTTGAGCGTTTGCCGTTCTGCTGCCGAGCGTACGAATTTCGGTTTCCACCTTCTGTTGCAGCTTGAGGGTCTTGTCGAACGTGGAGATGCTGTTCTTCGCTGTTTCTACGATCCCGACCAGGAAGAACTTGAACCACTGCTGCAGGTCGTTCTTCTCCCGCACCCGCATCAGGTTGTCGTAATAGTGCGTGCGGTTGCGCTCAAAGAAGTCCGATAGATACAGCACGGGACGCTTCAATATCCCCTTGCTGACCAGGTACAGGGTGATCAGGAGCCGGCCCACCCTGCCGTTGCCGTCCAGGAACGGGTGGATGGTCTCAAATTGATAATGCAGCATCGCGATCTTCAGCAGTTCCGGGAAATGCCGCGTCTCGTCGTGCACGAATGTTTCGAGGTCAGCGATCAGTCCGGGTACTGCCGTGTGCGCCGGTGGCACGAAAACGGCGTCGCTGATCGTAGCACCGCCGATCCAGTTCTGGCTTTGCCGGAACTCTCCCGGCTGCTTGTGCCTGCCGCGCACGCCTCGCAGCAGGGTTTTGTGCGCTTCCCGGATCAAGCGCGCTGAAAAAGGCAGCTTCTTCAGCTTTACGATCGCCTCGTTCATGGCCTTCACATAATTCTGCACCTCTTCCCAGTCATCCCGTTTGTCGGGCGCGACGTCTTCCTTTTCGAGAAGCGCCTCTTCCATGTTCGTCTGCGTGCCTTCGATCTTGCTTGATTGCGTTGCCTCCTTCAGCACATGCATGCTGATGAAGAGATCGACATTCGGGATATACTCGGAATACATATCCAGCCTGCCCAGTTCGCGATCAGCCTGGCCAAGCAGTTGAATAAGCTCCATATTATCCAAAGACCAGGCACGGCTGATCGGGTTCGGTTGAAAGCTTTTGTAATGGCCTTGCTGAACAGATCGGCCGGATTGGAAGTGCTTCATGGGGAGGCCTCTTCGTACGGTAAAATAAGCATGTTCGTTATTTTAGATTTTACACAAAATCTAAAATAAGGCAACAGGATATTTTAGAACCCTTGAGCGTCAGGTCGATGTGAGCCGGAACGCTGGCAAGAAGAGTACTTGGGGTCACTTCTCGATTCTGACATCCCTCGCCTTGCCCTACCCCTTCCCTTCCTTCCCTCTCATCATAAAATTGATCCCGGTCCATATCGCGGTCCTGAACAGCATCGCCCCGATGCTCTGCACAGCCACGGTCTTTCCGAGCAGATGCATGCACGCGAGCGAAAGAAAGACCAAACCGTGACAGGCAAGGACGATCCTCGAAAGCTTCCCGGCCCAGCCCTGCTCCCTCCACAGGCCGTGGCCGGCTGCCAGGGATACAAAGCCCATCGCCACGTTATAGCGAAGGAGCCAGGGAAGGACGGGGTAGGGCTTGGTCTCGAGGCCGAGCAGGACGATCCCGCCTTCCACGACGGTCAGGAGCCCGATGATCAGGGCCAGCAATGATGCAATGCGATGTCTGCTCATAAGAACATTTCTTTTCTCTCGCAGGGCCGCAAAGCTCGCAAAGGACTTCCGGGCCGGAAGCCCCCTCGAGGGTCAGGTCAGGTGAGCTTACCTGCTGGCAAGCTGGCAAGCCTGCCGGCTGACAGGCTTACAAGGCGGCCAACGCTCAGCTCGTCTCAACAACGTCGAGATCGACGACCACATCCTTGACGTTCTGGGTCTGGGTGCGGACCTCCCGATCCAGCGATTCCTGCGGCTTCAGACGGAAGCTGATCCCTTCCACGGAGGAGTCATCCACCCATTTTCCGTTCTGGTTCACTTTCCACCGGACGGTAAACTTGAAGCGGACCGCTGACGTGCCGCTGAGGTTCGTGAAGCGGACGGTGATGTACTGTCCCTCGATCTTGTAGGCAACCGAGGCAAGCTGGGGAGATCCCACCTTGACATTGGTCCATCCCTGCGGCGCGGCCTGCTTTGCAGACCCGCCCTGTTCCCTGCGCGCCGATTCCGTTTTTGCTTTTTCCTTGGCCGTCTTCGGCGGGGCGGCAGGCTCGGCAGGCGTGTCCTTTTCCTCGGGCGCCGGAGCAGCAGGAGCGGCCTTTGCTTCCGCCGCCGGCTTTGGTGCAGCCTTGCCCGCGGCCTTGCCGGGCGCCTTGCTTGATGCTGCGGCCGGTTTCTTTGAAGGCGCCGGCTTCTTGACCTTCTTCTTCTTGTCGCCAGGGGAGGAGGGTGAGACCGGCGGCGCCACGGCCACCGTGATCCCTGCCGCGCTGCCCGATCCCGGCGTACCATTGCAGAGGTATTCCGTGAACACGATCTCCTGCGCTTCAAGCACACCGTTCCTGTTCACATCCGGCCCGGACAGGACCTTCAAGCCGCCCCCGGGGCAGTGTACGGTGCCGGACGGTTCCGATGCGATCATGACCAGAGAGACAAACCCGCTTGGTTTTCCATCATCGGTCAGCGGATGGCAGATCGGAATTCCCTTCAGGACCTCGGAGGCGTCCAGAACGCCATTGCCGTTCGTATCACTGCCGGTATAAATTCCTATCCCCCCATCGGGGCATTGGGGGCTTCCAACAGGCAGGACCGTAGAGGTGGCCGCTGATGACGGACCGATCTTCGACAGATCAGGCGAGTCGGCCCCTTGTTTGCAACCCGCACTCATGGTGAGCGCGACCAGGAAAACCGCCAACAACTGCACCGATTCTCTCTTCATAGGGACCGCCTCTCCTTTATACCATGAAAATCGAACATGTCGCTTTCGATTTTCATGGGCTGTCATAACCTCTGAGGGTCAGTTCTTGCGATTTGACATTATCGTTTCCTGCTGGTCCGATACGCTGCTGGTCGTTCCCGAGCAATGAAGCCGATCTTTCTTTTCGGCTTTTCCTCGACCTCGATCAGTTGTCTGATCGCCTCGAAAACGATCTGGAACTGTCCGTCGTACTTCTTTTCGAGATCATTCAATTTTTTCATCAGGTCTTTATGGGATGCGATCATCTCCCGCAGTTTAATAAAGGCGCGCACGACATAAACACTCGCATCTATAGCTCGTTGACTGTTCAGTATACTGGCAGCCATAATGATCCCATGTTCAGTAAAGGCATAGGGTACGTAACGAATATTTCTTCTTGAAGCGGTCACAAATTGTGACCGGATAGTGCGGGCCTCGTCTGCAGTGAGCTGGAACATGAAGTCTTTCGGGAAACGATCGACATTGCGCTTTACGGCTTGATTAAAGACTTTAGTTGTCACGCAGTACAATTCTGCGAGATCGACATCGAGGATCACCTTTTGCCCTCGAATTAACAGTATCTTCTTTTCCACAACATCCATCGCGACAAGTGATTTCACGTATTCACCTTCCACCCTGCCTGTTCATGAGCTATGTCTCCGGGTCCAAGGGGTATGGTTTAGGGACTGAGCAACCATGCAGGATCGGGCGCTGATGACAACACGAGAATAGTACACAGAACCTCAAATTGCAAGGGTTTCCATGGGGTATTGATGGGGGAGGGCTTCTAAGTGCGGCGTGTAACATCAGGGTCAAGGGTCAGGGGGCAGGTAAGACAGATGCGGGGACGATTAAACCGACAGGGAGACAGCAAAAAAGGACAAGGTGACAAGGGGAAAAGGCTCGACCTACCCCTTCCTTTCAGCGGCCGATCTCGTCAACCCGCAGCAACCGGTGTCCCTCGAACACGGTCAGTATCTCCACGATGTTTTTCTTTACTCTGTAGACTATTCGATATTTCTTAAACAGCCATTCGCGTATATCCGGATTGGAAATTTCCGGCACCGTTCTTCCACTGCGGGGTTCACCGGGCAATAGGGACTCCGCATGCGCTACGATCTCATCGACAAATTTTGCCGCTCGCTCCGCATTGTCCCTTGCAATGAAATCCTCGATCTCCGTCAACCGCTGGAGGGATTCACAGGTCCAATGTATCTTCATGCGGGATCATTCCCTGGCCCTTCGGGAAGCGAGTGCCGCCCTGAGCTCTTTTGTGGAGTACGTTCTCCCGCTGTCAACATCCGCAATTCCTCTGCCGACGGAATCAATGAAAGATCTTCTGTATACCAGTTCGTCGTAATCGTCCGGCGACAGAAGGACCCCGGCGGGCTTGCCGTTCTGCGTAATGATCACCGGATGCCCCGTACCCTGGAGGCCCTTGAACCACTTGGAGATGCTTGTCTTGAATTCGGCGATAGGGACAATATCATTTTTAATAGAAATAGTCTTCACGCGACAACTCCTTATTGAAGCTCCCGGCAGCAAACAACAGGGAGCTTCGATCCTCAGTGTAGAAATATGTTATTATCATCGCTCGCTGACCCCGCAGCAAGACTTCGGCGAGCTCAGCGGTTCGACGGTGCTCACACCATGAGCCTGTCGAATGGTCGAGCCGCTGCGGGGAATGCGCTCGCTCCTGGATTTAGGTTCATATACTGCTCTAAATATAGACCAGGATAATGTGCAAATCAAGCTTTTCTTTCGGCCATGTATAGAGTCGTTCCTGCAGCAGGCTGTGAACTGCACCCCTGAGCTTGGACAGTTAGCTTAGAGTAATCGGATAGAGCGCCTGGCCCCCGAACGTCTGATCGAGCGTTCCCAGGATGCATTCGAGTGAATCGCCCCGCTCTTTCCCGAACAAGTCGCTTGCCGCGCCTTTCGCCTTGAGGTCTTTCTTCAGTGCGTCGATCGCCTTCCCAGCTTCTGCATACCGCAGCGTCGCGGGCATAACGCCGCTTCTTCCCGGAACGAGCAGACGGTCTTCATCAAAAAACGCAGAGCCCCCCCAGGGTCACGTCTGCGTTCCTGTCATCTCAGAACATCCGGGGGTCAGGGGATGTTTAGCGGGCGATCTGCGGAACAATATTATTTCGCGGTCGAAACGGAATCGAGGTCGATGCCGAGGAGATGGATCTTCTGCTGGAGGTTCTGGCGGTGGATGTGGAGCAGGCGCGCTGCCTCGGAGATATTGCCGCCCGATTCGATGAGCGCCGCCATGATGATGCTCCGCTCGAACTGGTGCTTTGCGTCCTTGAGCGGCATGAGCGGTATCGTCCGGGCCTCTTCGCTCAGCTTTTTCTCTTCGAGGATATACTTCGGCAGTTCATCGCGCTGGACGATCGGCCCCGCGGTAAAGGCGATGGCGTACTCGATCGAGTTCTCGAGCTCGCGCACGTTCCCGGGAAAGTGGTAGTTCATGAGCGCCTGCAGGGCGTCCCTGGCGATGCCGGTGATCTTCTTTTCCGCCGCCTTGCCCTTGTGCTTCTCGACAAAATGATTGGCCAGGAGCGGGATGTCCTCGGTGCGCCTCCGGAGCGGCGGCAGTTCGATGGGGATCACGTTCAGCCGGTAGAACAGGTCTTCCCGGAACATCTTCTCGGCAATGGACCGTTTCAGATCGCGGTTCGTGGCCGCGATGACGCGGACATTCACCCGCCGGGGCAGGGTGTCGCCGATGCGCGTGAACTCTCCCTCCTGCAGGATGCGAAGCAGCTTCACCTGGAGCTGGGGGGCAAGTTCGCCGATCTCGTCCAGAAAAAGCGTCCCCTTGTCCGCCTCCTCGACCAGTCCCTTCTTGTCGGCCACCGCGCCGGTGAACGAACCCTTCACGTGGCCGAAGAGCTCCGATTCGATGAGCCCCTCGGGGATGGCGCCGCAGTTGACGGTCACGAACTTCTTCCGGGCGCGGACGCTGTTGGAGTGGATGGCTCGTGCGACGAGCTCCTTGCCGGTCCCGCTCTCGCCGGTCACCAGGACACTGGACTCGCTCGATGCGGCATGGCGCATGATGCGGAATATCTCGCGGATCTCGGGGCTGTTGCCGATGATGTTCTGAAAGGAATACCGTGTCTCGATCTGCGTCCGGAGCGTGGTGTTCTCCAGCTCGAGACGCCTCTTCTCCAGTGCGCGGCGCAGCGGCAGACGCACTTCGTCGGGCGTGAAGGGCTTGGGGATGTAGTCGTAGACCCCTTTTTTCACGGCGTCCACGGCCGACGGAATGGTGCCGAAGGCGGTGATGATGATGAAAATGCTGTCGCTTTCGATCTCCCGGACCTTGTCATAGAATAGGAGGCCGTCCATGACCGGCATCTTGAGGTCCGATATGATCAGGTCAAAGCCGTCCTTCCTGACCATCTCCACGGCGTCGACGCTGCTGATCGTGGTGGTCACGTCCAGCCCCTCGATCTCAAGGATGGCCTTGACTGCCTCGCACACACTTGACTCGTCGTCGACGACCAGCGCCTTGAGCTTATCCATAGATCGGCATCCTCACGGTAAAGGTGGTACCTGTCCCCACGATGCTCGCGACGGAGATCTCCCCGCCGTGCTTCTTAATGATGCCATAACTGACAGCGAGCCCGAGCCCCGTGCCTTTGGTCGCGTTCTTGGTGGTGAAAAAAGGGTCGAATATCTTGTGCAGGTGCTCCTCGGGAATACCCCTGCCCGAGTCAGTGAATATGACCTCGATGTTCTTCCCCGCCTGCCGCGTCTCGACCTCGATCCTGCCGGGCGGGGTGATGGCATGGATGGCGTTCAGCAGGATGTTCAGCACGACCTGGCCGAACTGGGCCGGATCGGCATACACCTCCGGGAGGTTTTCCGCAAGCTTCAGGAAAAGCTCGATCCCCTTGAATGCCTCCTGGGCGACCAGCGACTCCGCGATCTCCGTCACCGGCTCGTTGATGTTGATCTTTACCGGCTTGATGACGTTTTCGCGCCCGAAGTTGAGCAGCTGCCGCACGATGGTCCTCGCGCGGTCCGTTTCCCGGGCCATGAGCTTCAGTTTATCGTACCGGGGATCGTCGGGAGGACACTGCTCCAGCATAAGGTTCGAAAAGGTGAGCACCGAGGTGAGGGGGTTGTTGATCTCATGGGCGATGCCGGCGGCAAGCTTGCCGATGGACGCCAGCTTTTCCGCCTCGACGAGCTGCGCCTGCTTCTCCTGGAGCTGCTTGATGATGTCCTCCAGGGAGTTCATGGCATGGTCCAGCTTGTCCTCCATCTGATTGTAGGATTCCGCCAGCGACGAGATCTCGTCATGCCCCTTGACCTCGATACTCTCGGAAAAATCTCCCCGGGTGATCTTTTTTGTGATCCGTTCGAGGTCCTGGATCGGGGTCACGATGCTCTTGGCAAGTTTCATGTTGATGATCGTACCGAAAACGATTATGACTGCGATCGTGACGACCAGCAGGACCGCGGACATTTTGAGTATAGCGTCAATATCCGAGCGCTCCTTTTGGGCGTTCGCTTCGACATGGACCTGGATCTCCCGGGCGGTCATGCGGATGCGCTCGACATCGAACTTCTCCTGCTGTCCCGGCGCCGCGCCTCTACCGTACCTCTGGGCGCCCAATTTTCCTATCAATTGTTCGTATTCGGCGAGCGAGCGGTCGATCAGGACCAGCCGCTCAGCGCCGATGTTGTTCACCATTTCATGCCGGATCTTCTCGATGGATCCCTTCATCGCCGTCAGGAAGCGCGCGATCTCCTCGAGGCTGCCGGAATCCCTGTACAAGAAGTAGTTTTTTTCGTAGCGGCGCACCTCGAGGAGGGAGTTCGTGATGTCATCGGACGTCTCAAGGTGCCGGAGGTGGGTGCCGATCGTTCCCAGGTCCTTGTAGGCAAGGATGCCGAAAACGACGGCAAGCGCCAGATAGAGGCCGAACCCGAGGAACAGTTTGTCGCGGATCTTCATGTGGCGCTATTATAGCGTAACCGGTGCGGAAATGAAATAGGGGCCCGGCATCGCCGGGCCCCGTTATTGTGTACCTATGCCCAGCAGGGCTCTTTCACCACATACACGCAGCAGTGGCTGTATTTCACGACCTTTGACGCGACGCTGCCGAGCAGGAAGCGGGCGGTGGCGCTCTTGCCCTTGCTGCCGATCACGATCAGGTCGATCTTTTCCTTCTCTCCAAAGGACACGATCTCATGGGCCGGCGAGTCGCCGGTCACCAGGACCGTGCTGATGTCGGTAACGCCGTGCGACTTCATCTGGTCCTTGGCCTTGGTCAGCAGGTCCTCGCCGCGGCGCTTCAGGCTTTCAAGCAGCCTGTCGCGGTCCGAAGCGGAAAGCTCGAGGTCCACATCGGCCACCGAAGCAATGACGTTGAGGATATAGATCTTGGCCTTGTTTGTCTTCGCGAAATGGGAAGCGACGCGGAGGCCTTCCGTAGAGTGCTTGGAGCCGTCTATCGGCACGAGTACTTTCATGGTTCTCTTAGACCTCCTTTTTCACTTTGGCTTTTTTCATGGTCAGGCCGATGCCGTCGAACATGTAAAAGATCGCAAAACCCCACCACATGGTGTAGGCCACGTAGAAGACCAGGAGCCCGGTCATGATGCCGGCTTTGTCCACGACATTCTGCGCATCGACCTTGTAATAATTGTAGGCAGGCTCGACCGCTTTTTTTATGACATCCGAAACGAGCTTCGCTTCCTCGATCTTGCCCTGCTTCTTGAGGGACTTGTCCACGCCCTTGAGCATGGTATGCCAGGACTCCATGACCTTCTTTTCATCGGCCCCATAGCGGGCGACAACCGCGGCGCCGTTGTTTTTATACATATCGTCCGAGTCCTGGAGGATCTTCGCCATAAGCGCACCGAGATTGCCGTTGATCTGGAGCTCGGAATTCGCGTTTTTCGCCTCGATTCCCGAGGCGGCAAGGAGCTTCACCGTGCCGTCGATCTGCTCCGGCTTCTCAAACTTCACGCTCACTGCAATGGCGGTATTCGCGAACCTCTCATTGTTCTTCGCAACCTTCGGGATAAAGTAGGACGACCCTTTCGAAAGCTTGTTGAACATATCGTCGGCGTATACAAGCCCGTTCCTGCCATCGCCGAAGACAGGCGAGAAGATAAGCGCAAGCACGCCGGCAAACGTCGCCGCAAGGAATGCGCCTTTGGCAAATTCCATTTTATTCTTGACGATCATGGCTATACCTCCTCCCTGAGTGTTTTTATGTTCGCAAAGAACTTGCTGAAGATCCAGAGACCAAAGATAGCGACGACGATCCAGAATACGACGTTGCCGACGGATTCGATGGCATTGATGGTGGTCTTGGACATATCGATATACTCAAGCTCCACCATCTTCTTGGGCAGCGTGGAGGCGCGGTTGATAAATCCAGCGATGATCGAGATGGCATAGAAACCGCGTATCTGAATGCCCTTTACCACCTTGGTCGTGAGTGCGCCGACCTGGATGCCGATCAGCGAGCCGATCAGCATGCCCATGGCCAGCGTATAGAACACGTATCCGTAGATAGCGTACTGGGCGATGGAGGCCAGGCCCGCGGTGAAGATGATCTGCAGAATATCAGTGCCGACGGTAGTTGCCGTGGATACGCCGAACGTGTACACGAACATGGGGAAGGTGACGAATCCGCCGCCCACGCCCATAATGGCGGCAAGGATGCCGACGATCACGCCGCCCATGGCGATGAACACGCCGGAGATCTTTTTGCCGCCCTCTACATAATCTTCGTCAAACGTGATCATGGGCGGAATGTTGATCTTCTGCAGCTTCTTTGCAAAGTCGGTGGTGCCGGACGGGCCGCCATGCGCATCGCCGCCCTCTGTTGCCGGTCCTCTCGTTGATTTCCAGAAGTCCATCATCGCGTAAAAGCCAAGGAATCCGAGCAGGACGGCATAGACCAGGCTGATGAACGCTTCGGACAGGATCGGGTCCTTGTCATAGAAGAACCTGTTGATGGACCCGCCGATGAACGTCCCGGCTCCCGAACCGACGAGGAACGCCATGGCCAGTTTCGTCGAGACGTTGCCGAGCTTCTTGTGGACCGTGGTGCCCATGATCGCCTTGGCGAAAATATGGAACACGTCGGTGCCCACGGCGAGGATGCCTTTTACGCCCGCGGCCATCAAGGCCGGCGTGATGATGAACCCGCCTCCGGCGCCGATGCAGCCGGTAATAAGGCCGGCAGCCAGTCCGATAGCGATGGAGACCATGAAGATGCTGGTCGAATAGAATGCCGGCGCGTAGGCCGTTTTCCCGCCGAGCATGCTGCCCGCGTCGGCCAGTGAAACGGCCACGATCGGCAGCAGCAGCAGCAGCAGGATCCACATTTTCTTGCGGTTGTGGATGATGCTCATGGAGACCTCATAATCCCATTTGGCGTGCGCAATGGACGCCTGTTTCATAAACTCATACGTGCTGCGAAAGATACCCATACGAAAACCTCCCTCCTGTGTAGTGTATTTTCTTACGCGATCTGGATCAACTCGGTCTGTAATTTGTATTTTTTCCCGTCCCCCATGAGCCGCGTGTAGGCCAGGGGCTTGCCGTCCGTCCCGACCAGGAGTCGGTGCAGCAGCAGCATGGGTGCTCCCTTTCCGGTCTTGAGGATCGCCGCTGCATCGCCGGTCATTTCGGTGATCTCGATCATCTGGACGACCTTCTGGATCTTTTTCTTCGCCCGCTGCTGCATCATCTCATAGAACGGTGTCTGGCAGACGTCGGCCTCCTCGATATCAGGCACGACCTCGAGCGGAACGAATGACTCTTCAAGGTAGGCTGGTTCTCCCTGCACAACACGCTTGCACAGGATGTAGTAGATGTCACCCTCCGACCGCAGATAATTCCGCACATCCTCGGGCGGCACTTTCACCCCCTTGACCAGGACCTCTTTTCTCGCGACCACCCCCTCCCCGAACATGTCTTCGGTCAACTTCGTTTTCATCGTAATGCCAAGATCGGGCAGAGCGTGACTGACGAACGTTCCCTTGCCCTGCTGTTTCCTCAGATATCCGTTCCTCACCAATTCCGCGATGGCCATTCTTACCGTGGCCTTGCTAACGTTGTAGGTCGTGCAGAGATCGTCTTCTGTGGGGATCTGCGAGCCGGCAGGCCACTCCCTTTGTTCGATCTTGTCCTTGATGATCGAAGACATCTGCACATAGAGCTTTTGCTGGCTTTCACGGTTTACTGTCTTATCGGTTAGCATAATTTCAGTTCTTTATAACGTTATAATGAATAATTATGGATAAAAAACTCGGGACGGCTATTTCCATATAGAGGTCCCGTAAATGTGTTCCTATTTTGTCAGGCTTTTGTTGCCTTTATTCCTCTTGTGGCAATTTCTTCGGCGGCCTCTTCCTTGTGATCCTGGATCGAGAGCCTTTGTGCTTCGTCATATTCACCGGCTTCTGCGAAAGTAATTGCAACCATCATGTTTTCAAAGGCTTTGATGAGTTTCTGCATAATGCCCTCCCTTTCAGGAATACTATTACTATTACAAGTACTATGCCATCACTAAACATGCTGAAATAATGAGAGAAAACACGCATGCATGATAAATGGTGCAACATAAGCATGCATGCCTCATATGAATAATAAGGGATTAGTAGATGTTTTGGAGCAATGAAATGTTGCGGTACAGGGGGTTTATATGAACTGGCAGTCGCAGGCCTCAGCCTGCGTGAAGAGGTCATACAGCGGACATTTAAACCGCGATGTTATGCTGCTTTATCTTTCTCTGAAGCTGCTGCCGATAGATACCAAGAAGGGTGGCTGCGCGCGAGATATTCCCGCCCGATTCGAGAAGCGCCGCGGTGATGGTCTCTTTTTCCACGGCAGAGAGGGCGTCCTTCAGCCTCTGGGCAGATGCCCTGGGCCTTGCGGGCGCCTGCGCCTGGCGAAGATTGGGCGGAAGGTCGACTGGAAGTATCTCTGAGGTGTTGGCGAAGGAGATCGAACGCTCGATGATGTTCTCGAGCTCCCGCACGTTGCCGGGATAGGGATGCTCCAGCAGAAGGCTCAGCGCTTCGCCGCTGATGCACTTGATCAGGACGTCCTTCCGCTTGTGAGCGTGCTTCTGGACAAAGTGCTTTGCCAGCAGCGCGACATCCTCCATGCGTTCACGCAAGGGCGGAAGATGGATATTGATGACATTGAGACGGTAGAACAGGTCTTCCCGGAAACCGCCGCGCTGGCACGCTATCTTGAGATCGCGGTTCGTGGCAGTGATGAACCGGAGGTCTACGCGGATCTGGCGCATTCCGCCGATGCGCATGATCTCCCCTTCCTGCAGAACGCGAAGCACCTTGGTCTGGAACAGCGGCGACACATCGCCGATCTCATCAAAGAACACGGTGCCGCCGTCGGCCTGCTCCAGAAGCCCTTTCTTGGTGTACTGCGCGCCGGTGAAGGAGCCTTTTTCGAAACCGAAGAGCTCTGACTCGAGGAGCGTATCGGGAATTGCCGTGCAGTTGATGGTCGTGAACGACCGTTCGCTGCGCGGGCTCCAGCGGTGGATGGCCCGGGCGATGAGCTCCTTGCCCGTGCCGCTCTCGCCGGTGATCAGCACGTTGCTCTCGCTGGCAGCCGCCTTTTTGATGAGCCCGAACACTTCCTGCATCGGCGCGCTATTCCCGATGATCTCGTCGAAGCCGTACTTGTTGCTTAGGATCTTTTTTTTGTGTCTGCCGATGACCTCGGACAGGACATCGGCGGTAAGGGGTTTTTCCAGATAATCGCCGGCGCCCAGCTTCAACGCCTCCACGGCCCTGTGCAGGTCCGGATGGGAGAAGGCGATGACAGGCATGCTGTGCCGCGCGTCCAGGAGCCGCTCCTGCCAGTTCTCGGTATCGAGGTCGAGGAAGGCGATGTCGTAATTGTCCGATGCGGCATCGGCATTCGCCGGCGCGGTGCCCGCCTGTTTCATGTCGCGTGTATCGGGGGTATAGCCCGTGGACTTGAACAGGGAGGCAATGCCCTTCGCTTCATCGGAAATGATGAGAATGTTCAGCATATCAGGAGCTGCTTGTCAGCCTGCACGCTTGCAAGCCTGTCAGCTTACTTTTCCTTTCACCGCCAGCACGGCGCAGGAAGACAGGACGATCACGCGTTCCGCGACACTGCCCATCAGCAGCCTGTCCAAGCCCGTTCTGCCGTGGCTTCCCACGACGATCAGGTCGGCGGACCTGTCCTTGGCGATCTCGATGATGGCGTCCGCGGGCTTGCCGCTCATGACGAAGGCCTGGGCATCGACGCCCGCCTTTTGCGCGGCATCTTTTACCGCTCGTGCGTTCTTCTCCGCCGCCTGCATATCCTGATCGGCGAGCTTCTCACGCTCGATCGCGGCAAAGTCGATGTCCGTTACCATGTCGATATCCGCCGAAACGACCGCGAGGACCGTCAGTTTCGCGCTGTTCCGCTTGGCGATGCCGATGGCCTCGGACGCCGCAGCGGTCGAATATTTCGAGCCGTCCGTTGCCACAACAATGCTCTTGAAATCCACCTGCGCGGCCCGCGGCACGACCATGACGCTGCACGGCGCGTGGCCGATGGTCCACGATGTCGTGCTCCCCATCACCAGCCGCCGGAAGCCCTTTTTCCCGCGTCGACCCATGATGATCATGGTGCTCTTCTGCTTGACCGCTTCATCAACGATGTATTTATATGAATCCTCACCCTCGTAGGTGATCGTTTCGCAGGTGATCCCCTCTTGTTTGGCGCGGGCCTTCACGCCATCGAGGTGTGCAAGCGCTTCTTTTTCGAGCTTTTCCAGGATCGCCGGCGCCATCGATCCGAACTCGGGATTTGATTCGATCACCGACAAAGCGGTCAGCTTGCTCCCGCACCGCTTAGCGAGCCGGATAGCTTCCCGGATGGCACCCTCGCTGAACTCTGAGCTTTCCGTCGCAAGCAGCAGTCTTTCTGTATTCACGATCGGGCAGATCTCTGACATGGGAACTCCTCCTCGAATTACGATTTATATGTTAGAATATCGATCATGTTCCGTAAAACACCTGCGCAACAAATTGTAGCGCTTGTTCACAATGATGCATCGATTCAAATCATAATGACAAAATCAGGATCTGTCAACTCTTAATAAATATTGAAAAACCAGTCTGCGCCTATCACGGCGATGTTCAGGACTTTCTGGGAGAAACGGGCTACCTGCCGAAGTATGTGGAGCCCGCGGCCATCCCGCTACATCACATGAACCTGCGAGACAAGCGGAAGGAGACCGGAGAATCATTCCATACGGCAGGCAGAAATCTAATAATATAGACCTGATAAGGTGTTTTGAAAGGACATTTCTACTTTATCAAAAAATGCTGCATTTCTGCTCGGGTTTGACAATTTTGAGAAGCGCACTTGCTTCTGATACCCTATAATAATATAATATCCGAACCGAGCCATCGACCTGATCCAGGAGCGAAGTCCTTCGGCCCGGATATTACGTTGTTTCTCAGCTGATAGTTCAGCACCCTTGAGGGGATACGTACCGCCATGGCATTTACCGGAGATCTTGAACAGCTTCCCATCGTAGAAATTATCCAGTTGGTCCATACAACGCGGAAGTCGGGCATTTTTTCCGTTGAGGGGGACAAGGGGGAGAGCAGGCTTTTCTTCTGCAGCGGACATATTGTTGGTGCAAATTATGTCAACAGCAGCGTCCGTATCGGGACCGTTCTGGTAAAGACAGGCGCCATAACAATTGACGATCTCAAGCAGGCATTGGACGCCACGAACGATGCTGCTCAGGACCGCATCCTGCTTATGGCTGCCTTGATGCAGATGGGCAAGCTCAAACGGGAAGACGCCCAGAAAGGGCTCAAAAAGCTGGTCGCGATGACGATCGTCGAGCTGATGAGCTGGACCAGGGGCACCTTTACGTTCGATACGGAGGCGATCGTCCTCTCTTCGGCGGGCGGGGCTTCTTCCGGCGACGGGGAGCAGGATGTGGGAGTCGATGCCCAGATGGTCCTGATGGACGCCCTTCGCATCCTTGACGAGCGCGAACGTGATCGCGCGAATGGAAAAGAGGTGCCGCCCTTTGAGGCGCAGTATGCCGATGTCCTCCCGGAGGTGCGGGCCCGGGGAACGAACGCGGACCGCTCGGCGATCACCGCCGATGTTCTCGGGCTTGCCGATATCGACCGGCTCGAGAAGAAGATACGCCGGCCTGTTTCTGAAATGGAGAGCTTCGATCCTGTCGAGATCCATCGTCAAAAGATAAAGGAAATGCTCGCGGGTTTTTCGGTCGAGGAACAGGAGTCGTTTGTTTCTTTTTTGCAGAGATCCGTCGATCGCAAGGCTTCGCCCGACGCTGCGGCGCAGCAGGCGGGCAAGGCCGTCGTCATGTTCAGCGGCGACAAGCTGATCAGGCATGCGGTTATGACGATATGCAAGGATGAAGGAATCGCCGTATTTGCGGCAGACGACGAAAAGGATCTCGAACGGCTCGTATCGCAGTGTCTCTCCGCCCTGCGGATGCCCGTGGTCGTTTTTGACAGCCCCGGGGGATCCGAGGGCGGCTTTCCAGAGGAAACGATCATTTCCCTGCGGGACCGGTTGAAAGGAACGTACCCTGCCGTCCCTCTCCTCCAGTTCGCCTCTCCCGAGGAGAGCGGCTTCATCCTCCGATCGTACAGTGACGGCGTCTGGGCCGTTCTCCCGAAGCCGCAGAAAGAGCTCCGGAAGGAAACCTACGTCCGCGATACAATTCAGTTTCTCGCCGTCTTCAAGTCCTATATCAAGAGTTTTCAATACCGGCCCGATATCACCGACCGGTACGTGAAAGAGCTGAAAAAGGACATCAAAGCGCTTCGCGAGATCGCCACCCCTTCCGATGCGGCGCTGGTGATGCTTGCGACCGTTGCCGAGATGTTCGAACGCGCGGTCACGTTCATTGTCCGTCCTTCTGAATTGATCGGTGAGCGGTCCGTTGGAGTGAGTACCGAAAAAAGCCTGGGGCCGACCCACGCGGACAGACTGAAGATACCGCTCTCGAAATCCTCGGTCTTCCGGGAAGTGCTCGAACAAGGACAGGCGTTCTATGGGGAGAGCAGGGACGAAGCGCTCATGGAACTCTTTCAGGAGATCGGCAAACCCCTGAGTTCGGCTGTTGTCCTGCTGCCCCTGATCAGCGACCGAAAGGTCGTGGCTGTCGTCTATGGGGATTTCGGCAAGAAAGAGGCATCGCCGGTGCAGCTCGATATACTCGAGATCCTCGCCCAGCAGGTCGGTATTTCGCTGGAATTTGCCCTGTACCGCAGACAGATGACAAAAGCACCCCAAAAATCATAGCGCCCTGCATGTGCCATAGCAGGCCGCCGAAAAACTGATTACGCCCCGCTTGCGGGACGGCTGCCAAATTGTAACGCATTGATCCGATGTTGAGACATCTTTTTCAATAGCAGGTTAGACCAAGAGAGAACGCGGAGGTATAAGGGCGCCATGGATAATGCAATTCTTAATCAGATCCTTAACATTGCCTTCGAAAAAAAGGTCTCGGATATTCATTTTGAGGTCGACAACCCGCCGATGTTCCGGGCACGCGGCCATCTCATTCGCGCCAAGCTCGGGCCCCTGACGAAGCAGGATACTGATTTCGTCGCAACCGCGGTCATGGCGCAGCACGGCCGGAAGCTGCCCGAGGACCTGAAGGAATTCGATACTTCGTATACGCTGGCGAATGTCGGCCGTTTCCGCGTGAGCATCTTCCGGCAGCGCGGCAATCTCGGCGTTGTCATGCGGGTCATACCCCATCAGGTCAGCACCTTCGAGCAGCTGAATCTTCCTGCGATCCTCGGCAGGATCGCGCAGGTCCCGAACGGCCTGATCCTCGTCACCGGACCGACCGGCAACGGCAAATCAACGACGCTTGCATCGATGATGAAGTATATCAATGATAGTTTCGATTACAATATCATTACCATTGAGGACCCGATCGAGTTCCTGTTCACTTCGAGCAAAAGCTGTATTATTCAGAGGGAAGTGGGCATCGATACGGATAGTTTCAGTGCTGCATTAAAATCCGCGATGCGCATGAATCCGGACGTCATCATGGTCGGAGAAATGCGCGATCTCGATACCATAGACGCCTGTCTCAAGGCAGCCGAGACGGGGCATCTGGTATTATCCACATTTCATACCCATAATGCCGCTTCGTCCATCAACCGTATCGTCGGTTATTTCTCGCCCGAGGCGCAGGAGAACACCAGGCACCGGCTGGCAGAGAGCCTTATCGCCGTCATATCCATACGGCTTATACGGGGAAAGAGCGGCGATACCGTTCTGCCTGTCCTTGAAGTGATGTATGCGACTTCGGCCATCAAGGCGTGCATCCGGGACAATAAGCTCGATGAGATCGAGCAGTACATCGAAAAAGGACGCGACGAATACGGCATGCAGACCATGGACCAGCATCTGATTCAGCTTTGCAGGGCGGAACTCATAACTCTCGATGAGGCAAAGCGCATCTCTCACTCAAAAGACCTTGAGCGAAAACTGATGTTCAGTTAAGACGCGGGAAATAGACGGAATGAAAAAGGCCGGAGAGGCTGCTCTCTCCGGCCTTTGACTTTTCCCATGGTCGTCCCTGTTACGGCGGGCATGTATAATACAGTGTAGGATCATGCAGGCCTCATTCCGTTTATATTAAGGTTCTTCCCCCATACCCCCCCGAACCTGCGTTCCCAAGGCTTTCCGATCTGATCCGATGCTGTCCGATCCCGCACGCCCCTTTGCCGGCGATTGTCAAGAGATGTCAAATCACAGATACAGATAAGAATTATTCTTTTTTGCTTGCACCCGGCAGGGACTTCGGCTATACTCAGATCAATCAGGACCGATTTGGTATTATTTAGTCTCGACAAAGGAGGAAGTGTATCATGCAAACCACAGCCGCCGTTTCATTGGAATACAGGAATGATTATTTTTCCATCGTCATTCGTGAGTCCGAGCGCCGCCCCGGGAGCTACATCTTTTATAGCGGCCTCAGCCTGCCCAAGTTCAATCCCATCATCTATGGAAGGACCGGGATCTGCTCCAACGCTGCTTTCAAAGGCCTGCAGCAGCTTCGGGCCGATGTGTCATACTTTGCCCTCCAGAGGGGGATCGTGACGAAGAACGCCGATATTCCTTTCGATCTGAATGGCGGACACGGCCACGGCTGGTATCAGGAAAGCGCCCTCTTGATCGAGGACGCGTCTCCCGAGTCCGTCCGGGAGATCCTCGAGTTCAGCGCGCGCAACCTTGTTCAGACAGTGCTGAACGCCTGCCGTCCCGATGTCGTGATCCCGGCCGGATCCCTGGACCCTGAAGCGATGCAGCGCTTCCTCGAATCCGTGGGCATACCCAATTACCGGGAAATGGCTCCGCCGCCGATCGCGAAACCGCAGGCCGCGTAAGAAGAACATCAAGCATGGACGTAAACACAAAGGCCCGGGATCATCCCGGGCCTTTGTGATTTCATTGGGAGACGCGCCATGTAGAACATGGCCCCCCTGCTTATTGCCTTTAACGACCGCAAGGTGTTCCCTCGGGATCCCGGGGATCGAGCAGCACATTCACGATCTCGATCGAAGAGGAGGAATCGAGACGGTTCAGCCGCCTTAGTGAGAAGAACGAGACCACGCGCTGCGAATCACGTATGTACAAAGTGCAACAATATAAACCTGGCCCCAAGACGGCCTAGCGCTGCCTCTTCAGCCACAAACCATCACCCGAACTGCTTCTTAAGCACGCTCATCAACCTCAGCTCCATCGCATTGATCATCGAAGTGATCGAATCAAGGCTTTCCATATACCCCTTGTCCTTGAGGAACAGATAAAACAGCTTGATCGCCGGCGGCCATTCGACGTACTCCCGCGGATCGCCGTAGACCTTTCGGATCAGGAAATCCTCGAAAAACTCCGTTAAATAATTGAGCGTAATCGTCCTCAGCGTCACGACATGATCGTGCATATAGCCATAGACGAAGTCGAAGTAGATGTGAAGACATCCGGACAGACCGTGGTGCTCGGCCGGGAAGCCTCTGTCGGCGAGCCACAGTTTGAACCGCTTTTCCGCCTCATCCTTCGTTTCCGTCAGGAGCTTCTCGTATTCCCCATAGTCCGCCTCCTCTTCCATGAAGCGGTCCAGCTGCTTGATTTTATCGATCAGAGCGCGGTCCTCATCGGTCGGGAGAATTTCGTCCCTCGTGTGCTGCATGCGGTCGTAGTTGAACGACTTGATGTCAGCCAGGATTTCCTTGCGCATGATCATGACGGGAGACGTGCGCTCCGCGGGCTGCACGTCCTCCGGGAACAGCCAGGTCCGGCGCGCGACCATGCGGACGCGAAGCGCCTCGGCATCTTCGCCGCTCATGCCGAATGCGTCGGAAAGCGCCTTGACGACCTCGGATTTCCGCGCGGCCCGTTCCTCGCCTTTTTCCACGTCCAGGGCGTGGTTCCAGAGCAGCATGGATAATTTCATCAGCTTGTTCAAATCATCAATACTCTGCGGCTCCTTCCCGTAATATTCATCGAGCGGTTTGGCATATTCCATCATGGCCTGGGCCATCCCGATGGCTCGGAACCCCTCCGGCGCGCCCATCTCCGAGATGCCGGGCCGGGGCACGACCTGGACGATCGGCTTTCTGCGCGCAGCCTCCGCTTTCGTATTGCGCTTCTGCTGCTTCTTCTGAGCGGCCTTGTTGCACCGCTTGTTCATGTCTGTTTTCTTGGCCATGGTCTTCCGCCTCCCCCCTGCGTCCTCTCAGTCTGAAATGATGTCCGAGCGCCCGCCGTGCCTGCCCCGTTCCAACTATTCCATGGCCCGCTTCAGCCGCTTCGAGGGATCATCGAACCGGACCTTTCCCGGGTCAAAGCGCTCAGGATCGAACTGAGCGCCGGCCCATGCCGTCATTTCTCCATATTGCTTATGGGCAGGGTCCATGATGATCTCCAAGAATTCCCCGTACCCGTGCGGCCCGCCGCAGTCTTCCGGCGGACAGGCGCGTTCACCGCCGATGCAGACCGGATAGGAGACGCCATCCGCCATTGGTTCGATCTTCTCCAGCACAACCTCATGCCGCCAGTCATCGCCGAAGTCGTATCGATACTTTGCCGAGGCATTGTCCGGCGTGAAGTACGCCCTGATATTCTTCTTCCAGCCGGGGAACACTTCCGGATCATCCTCGAAATAATCCTCCGGGGGAATACCGATGTGTTCCTTTTCGCCTGTCGAAGGATGTTCCATCTCGAATTCATGCAGATGGCAATCCAGCCACCCCATGCTGTCCTGGATCGCGACGTGCAAATCCCAGAACGAATAGGTTTCCGGGACCTGTATCCGTCGCCAGACCGGCGGGAGGATCTCTTCGAGCGTGATTTTGAACTGATATACCCTGTTGAATTTTTTCTTCATCCGAGCTATCCGGAATGTTTCGGCTCATAGGCCCCGCATTCGAATACCTTCCCGCCCTTCTGATCGTTCCGCGTCAGCATGCAGAGGATTTCCTCTTGTCCGCCGACATTGTCCTTTTTGCAGGTCAGGCACAGCCCCGGCTTCGGTACGAGATCGGGGTTGATCTCCGTCCCATCATCATTGAAATAGCCGGAGATCACCTGCACCGGCTCGATGCCGTTCTCCAGCAACCATTCAACGGCCGCGTCGCGCGATCTCTCCTCCTTGAATGCGTACCATCGGTCCAGTTCACCGGATTGCTCCAGTACGGTTCTGAACCGCCGGAACGCGCCCTTGCCGTCCAGGGCTATTGCGAGCTTTTCCCGAAGTCCCTTGTCCTTCACGGACTCCGCAAAATCGGCCATCAGATCGTAGGCTTCACGGGAATCGCGCTTCGGGATCAGCAGGAAGCGGTACTTCTCATCGCTCAGGATGGCATCGGCCTTCTCCGCGAGCTCGTCGTCCCAATCGACCAGCGCCGATTCGGTTTCTCCGTCTTCCACGGCTCGTATGATGTCGTCGGGCATGTCGATGATCGCGCCGGTCTCGGTGTCGAGATACCCGCTCCGCTCCATGGTTTCGCCCAGTTCCATTGCGAAGACGAGTTCGGAAAGGTCGACTTTGAGCTTCTTCCGTCCGCGATTGCCGGCATCTTTCGACATAGCGCACCCCTTTTCCGGAAATCGATCAGATCGGCTCCGACGCCGACCCAATCAATGATCTGACTCCTCCTCATCCGGAAAGGCCTCATAAAAGATGTCGGCCAGCGAATCATGATAGCCCCAGCCGATGTTTTCCGAGGATGAAACCAACTTCTCGAACCGGGGATAATAGGCGTCAACGATATCTTCGTCAAATGTCAGCAGCAGATCAATGGCCTTCTTATACATTCGTTCGAGCGCGAGGTAGAAATTCTCATCCATATCGCCGAGATCGAGCGTAAACGCGGTGCCGGTTTCGACGAAGAAGAGCATCAATTCGAGACTCCCCTTTTGATCGCCGATCGCTTTTTTGTAATCCGATATCGCTCTTTTCGCGTCGGCGATCCGCACCGGTTTATTCTTCATGACATCAGGGAACAAAGCGTCGTCGATGATTTTTTTGTACGGCTTCAGAGGATCAGCGCCCGTTGAGAAACGGGCATGCAGAAAATTTCTATTTTGAGCACTGTAGTCGTACAGATCGGCTATCAGGCCGAGCAAAGCGGTCTTGCCATGGCCCGCGAGCGCCTTCTTGACGTCGTTCCATGACGCGTTTGTTTTCTTTGTTTTGACTGTTGTACTCATACTGTCCCCTGCGATGCTATACGCATTTCGCTGCTTGTACTCCCTGCGGGAAGTTGCAGGATAGACTTCGCCCAACGCCCTGAGGGTCAGGGCCAGACTCTTTTGTCTCAATGTTCAACATCTCCGGTCCAGCGATTGCGTCCCGCCCAGAAGGGGCACTGAGGACAGGATTGCCCTTCCGGATAATCGACACCTGACTCATGCGGACAGCCGATAATCCGGTCCGTCATGGCCACAGAAACCGCGTTGTTCTCCTTGAGGAACTGAAGACTCTCTTCCGCCACACCCTGTTTCTGCCTGATGTCGCCCTCCGAAGTCCACTTCTTTAACGGCTCAGGTTCCGCATCTTTACGAGGGATAATGCCGACAACGAGTTTCGTAGCCAACTTGTCCGTCGGTCCGTAGAGTGCGATCGTGGCAAGCGGGTAGCCCTTGAAACCGCTTTTCAGCTTTTTCTCCAGCGTCTTTGCAGATCGATTCTTCATCATGCCGTCTCCGCAGAATCATCTCACTCAGAACTCATATCCCCGCGCCACCCAGTAGCGCCGATCTTCGATAGCCTCTTTGGTTTCCTTGCTCGTTTTGATGCCCTCCAACTGCGCCAGCGGCACGCCGAATTTCCGCTTCTCCCATCGGATCGCCACGAACATTTCCCGTTCGCATTCAACCTCCGGCGCCATGCCGACGACTTCCGCCGCCTCGCCGGTCTTTAAAGGGGAAATAGATCTGGCTGCAATGCATTTGGCGGCAAAGGGAAATTCCAGGTGGTCCTGAAGGTAGTAATACCACCCCATGGCACGCTCGGCTTCGCCGTAGCAATCCACGATGATTTCGTCATCGATGCGTGTCTCGCGGGACTTGTCTGTTTTGGATTTGGACATGAATAAGGTGATCCTATCCGATTCTTGCACAACTATTATAGACCCGGTCCCACCGTTATTTCGTTCGGTTCCCGTTCGCCCTTCTCCACATAAGTGATCCGGTCGCCCTGCGCGTCATACGCGCGTTCGATGAGCGCATTCGGATCCGCGTCCTTGAACATATCGGGATAAAGCTTCAATTGTGCGATCAATCGCTTTTCAAGATCAGTTTGCGTCTCATTGGTTTGATCATCGATGATGTGCTGGATATCAACGCCCTGCCCGCGCAGATTTCTGCAAATTAATATCGTTCGATGACACGTCATCGGGTCTTTCTCTGCGCACATAAGGGCAAGAGTGTAACCTTTCTTAATTCCGAGATTAACGCGTTCCAGGCCTTTTTTGAACAACGTCGCAGCAGCAATCTTTTCATAGATTGCCTTCCCCTCGACATAGCAGGACAGGTCTTTTGGCCTCGCCCCGAGTTCCTCGCCAAGGAATACATACTCGATATTACGAAGTTTTAGCGACTGCTTGAATATCTCGCGGTTGTACTGAGGATTACGGCTGCTGTAGGGCGCGGATCGAACATCGCAAAGCGCAGTTATCTTATGCTGCTTGAGCAGGGCAATTAAGTCTTCGATCGATCGGTTTGAATAGCCGATTGTGAAAAGAGTGTTGGCCATAAGATCATTACTTGCAGGATTCTTGCAGCTTCCTACCGTCTATGCACTGTCAACAGCAACATTCAAGACGCGACCCTATCGGTTTTCTATCGGTTTTTTTCGCTTCCTCCAAATGTTCTTAACCGATTTTCCAGAACGGATGCAATGATGGGAATCACGATGGTGGTAATAACTTGTCTGGTGATAAATCCCCTACAATCTCCCTAAACTGCTCCAATGCCGCTTCCAAGTCTTCCACGATCTCCTGGGCGATGACATCGGGATCGGGTAGGTTGTCGGAGGCTTCGAGGGATTCATCCTTGAGCCAGAAGATGTCGAGGCTCGCCTTGTCGCGAGCGATTAACTCATCATAAGCATAAGACCGCCAGCGGCCTTCGGGCTTCTTTTCGGTCCAGGTGGCCTTACGCTGATGGCGGTTCTCGGGATTGTAGTTCTTCACAAACTCGTCGAGATCAGTGCGCTGGAGAGAGCTCGTCTTGAGCGTGAAGTGCATGTTCGTGCGGAGGTCGTAGATCCAGAGCTTTTTTGTCCAGGGCGTTTCGCTTGCGGGCTTTTTGTCGAAGAACAGCACGTTCGCCTTCACGCCCTGGGCGTAGAACAGGCCCGTGGGCAGGCGCAGGAGCGTATGCACGTCGCACTCGTGCAGGAGCTTTCTCCTGACCGTCTCCCCTGCCCCGCCTTCGAACAGGACGTTATCGGGCACGACAACTGCCGCGCGGCCATTCTGTTTTAACAGGGTCTTTACGTGCTGGATGAAGTTGAGCTGCTTGTTCGACGTCGTGGCCCAGAAGTCCTCGCGCTCGATGATATCGGTCTCCCGTGATACCTTACCGTTCTCTGCAACGATGGTGGTGCTGCTCTTCTTGCCAAAGGGAGGATTGGTCAGCACGATATCGAACCGGTCGCCGGGGTCGGACGAGAGCGAGTCCGAAACAATGATAGGAAGGTCCTTGTCGGTCCCGATGCTGTGGAGCATCAGGTTCATGGCGCAGAGCCGGGCCGTGCTCTGGACCAGCTCCCAGCCCTTGAAGGTCGAGCCTTTGAGCTTGCGCTTCTCGTCGGCGCTCATGTTCGGATTGTGCTTTACCACGTAATCGTGCGCAGCAAGGAGAAACCCGCCGGTCCCGCACGCGGGATCGCAGAGGGTCTCTTTCGGCTTCGGCTGGATCACGTCAACCATGGCCTGGATCAAAGGACGGGGAGTGAAGTACTGGCCTGCGCCGGACTTGGTATCCTGCGCGTTCTTCTCCAAGAGACCTTCGTATGCGTCCCCTTTTACATCAGCACTCATGACCGACCAGTTTTCCTTATCGATCAGGTCGACAACAAGACGTCGTAATTTCGAAGGGTCCTGGAACTTGTTCTGGGATTTGTTGAAGATCAGGCCGAGCAGACCTTTTTCATTGCCCAGGCTTTCGAGCATGTGGCGATAGTGATCGAACAGGTCGTCGCCGTCCTTCTTGAGCAGCGTGGGCCAGTTGTACTTCGCAGGCACGGCACTCGGCTGATTGTACGGCGGCTTCGTGCGCTCGTCGGCCATCTTGAGGAACAGCAGATACGTGAGCTGCTCCACGTAGTCGCCGTAGCTCATTCCATCGTCCCGGAGGACGTTACAGTAGTTCCAGAGTTTTTGAACAATTGCGGCAGATGTCATGTAATAATCCCTTTATACCGTTCAAGAATCAATTGACTTGATACGGATAACCTTTATAATGTTTTTAGACGGATGGTTCGTCGCCTACTTATGCAGAAAAAATCGTTAAGCAAAACCAACCCGTACCTCAAAAACCCAGCTGAACGGAGAGCCATGCTCTATACCTCCGTTGTGACCTCTTCTGCAATTGAAGGGATTCACCTTCCCAAGGTTATCGACGAGCAGAACACAACCTGGGCTGTCGCGTTACCTCCGGCCAAATCGTCTAAAACAAATAAAAGGAAGAAATCGGCAGTTACCGTCCATGAATCCGCAGCGTCCTACCGATTACGTCGGTGAATATCCTCTCCATTGGTTCATAATTCCTGTCCAATCCGGCCTGCACTGCTGAAAAATACTCCTTCTTCTTTTTTCCCTTAATGTCGCCAAAATCGAGCGAAGGCAAACCCGCCTGCAACCCCATAAGAATAGAAAGCATACGGGCAACCCTCCCATTACCGTCGCGAAACGGATGGATCAGCACCAGCTCAACGTGCACAACTGCCAAAGCGAACGCTAATTCGCTCACAGTGGTGAAATGGCAGGGTGTAAACTGGCGGAGGGGAGCCTGCTCAAACTCAGCCATCAACATTGGAATGTGAGCCGCAGCCGCAAACGCAAAATCATCCCTACTCAGGTTTACCTGGCGATAGGACCCTGCCCATGCATAAACATTCCCGAGCCAAAGCCCGTGCATTTTCCTGATATCAGCAGACCTGAAGCGATGGTCTTCGCCGTAAACATCCACAAGTTCGTCGAGTGCGCGGAGAAGTTCCCTCGTCTCAGCCTGTCCTATCTCCCGTTTACTCTTTATGCCGAGGAGATTCTTCAGGACACGTCTGCCCGATCCAGGCTCAAACTGCCCTTCGATCAGTTCCGATGTGTCATAACGGACTTTATCTCTATTCATTTCTCATCACAGATCGAGACACCTTCCCGGTTACCATACAATGCGCTAAATTGATAACCATGTATGGTAACGGCCAAGGAAGTTATATTGCAGGTATTCACGACAGAAGCATCCCGGATATTCTAAAGACGAAATGAAGACTCATCGACAGTATGCTGCTTATGCGACCCGCAACTCTTTGCCCCGAAGGGTTTTCTTGATAAATGCAATGCGCTTCTTCACTTCCGAGAGCAGCTGCCGATACCGCGCCCGATCTTTCCTAACCGTGTCATAATATTTGATATCTTTGCCGAGCAGTTTGCCCTTGTACTCAAACCGCACACTGCCCTTTTCCCGCGACATAAGGTAATAATACTGGTATCCCTTGACAAGCTTCTTCACCAGGACGCCGCGAGGAAGTGCGGACAGGGCCTTCTCATGCCCTTCCTGGACAAGCAGGGCTTTTCTGAGTTCTTCTTCCAGAACGTCTTTGATGATTTTCATCTTTGAGTGGTTACCTTACTGAGGACGACTAATTTTATATTGTATGGTAACAGGTGTAAAGCATTTTCAAACCAGGCAGAACGTACCCATGCCGAACTTCTTCCCGGTTACCATACAACGGCATCGATTATACAGACTGTATGGTAACGGCCAAGAGGTGTCTGATTCTGAAGCTGCGGGAGAATAAGCCCTGGCTTTCGAGGATTTGGCGGTAGTGGTCGAACAGATCGTCGCCGTCCTTCTTTAAGAGCGTGGGCCAGTGGAGCACATCAATACGAAGCCAAAGGCGACTTCATGAAACGACATCCCGCAGTTCCATTTTCTCGGGACAGCTGCGGGGTTGTACTTCGCGGGCACGGCACTCGGCTGATTGTACGGCGCCTCCGTGCGCTCATCGGCCATCTTGAGGAACAGCAGGTACGTAAGCTGTTCTACGTAATCGCCGTAGCTCATCCCGTCGTCCCGGAGGACGTTACAGTAGTTCCAGAGCTTTTGAACGATAGCAGATGAGGTCATGGAAGGTAATGCCTTTCCTTTGCGCTTGAACAAGTTGCTTACTTCTGCAGCCTCGGTTGTTTACGTTCAGTCATGAAGTCGGCTGAGAATTTGCCCAGGCTGTTGATCAGTTCGTCCCAGGAAGGCGGCCGTGCAGTTTCGTTTCCCACAAACAAGCCACAAGCCTCACAGTGATGAGCAATAATAATCGCCCGATCCATTCCCCTCGTCGTCTGCGTCGCCCTCATGTTTCGTAAACCCATGCAATGGAGACAGAAGCCGAGAATGGTAGTCGTGCAGGCCGATGCCTTTGTTACAGAAGCTCGATTGACTTTATGCTTTTGACCTTTTCGTACAGTTTTCTGTCTGCGGTCACGAATGGACATTTGAGCCTCCTGCTGAGCTCAACATAAGCTGCGTCATAGAGTGATATTTTGAATTTTCTGGATAAGACGAGACCGCCTTGGAATTCTTCCAATCCGAGGTCAAACCGTTCGAGGGAAAAATCCCAGAGAAGCGAAAATGCCTCTGCGATGGCCGCTTCGGTTAGTCGTGTCTTTGTTGCCAATACATTGCCGATCTCATAAAACAGCAGGTCCGGCACCGCTACGATCTCATGCCCGGCGACATGACTGTCCTTCAATCTGGCGGCTTGTTCTCCACCATCCTCATCATCGAATATCCATTTAAGTACCACCGAGGCGTCCAGGACGATCATCTGCGCTCCCGTGCCTCACGGATGGCCTTTACGACGTCTACATGGCTGGTCTCTTTCCGGTGCTCCTTCTTCCAGGCATCCATTCGGCTGGACAGCTCCTTGAGCTTCCTCCCCCGGTCGCCTTTCAGCACTTTGTCTTGATACTCGTCAGCGGAAATGATGACTGCAAGCGGCTTGTTCGCCCGCGTGATCGTCACCGCTTCATGCCCTTCCGCCACGGAATTGAGAACACTGCCTAGTTTTTTGCGCAGCTCGAGCGCAGTTACGGTTTTCATCAGGAACCTCCTTGCATTGATAGGTATAATATAGACTATCATAGCAGGTATGTCAATATTCTTGGTTGACCGATATAAAGCGGAGAAATGCCGAAAAGTAGTTATGAAAGGCAAATGTCAAGAGTAAAGACCTGACCCTATCGCCTCCTGGAACGACGGAATTTCCGGATCGCCTTGTCGAGAGAATCCAGATCGCCGCCGATGGTGCCGTAGAATCTGATCTCCCCGTTTCTGCCGTCATCGGCTAGGGCGATATCGATAGAATCTTTGTGTACATCGAGTCCGACATAAATGATAGAATGTTTCATGACCTGCCTCCTTGGTTGTGGCTCTGTATTTGGGAACCCGGTTCCCAAGTATAACCCACGTTGCAAGGGGCAGGTCACTTGATTTTCAACTGTCAACCATTATGTCTATCGGTTCTAATTCCACGACCTTCCGGATCTTATCGTCGGAATATCCTTCAGGAGCATGCACTACCACGCTTCTATCCCGTTCAACCGTGATGGTCAGTTTGCGCCGCCTGGCTGATCTTAGCGTTGCATAGGATACGTTCATTGTTTCTTCCTGTCACTTTTCCGGGGTAATGTCTTTCTTGCATCCGGCGGAAGGAAGCTCTCCCCGGTAACGACTTTTTTACCCGTCCTTGCTTCCAGCTCACGCCTTGCTTTTTTAGCGATTCCGCCGCCTGTTTTACCGGCAACCTTGTTTTCTTTCATTCCGGCGGCCTTCATGGTCTCCGCTATTTGACGGGTGGATAGCTCGGCAAGGGCGGTAAAGATCAATTCGGCTTCGCTCATATGGTCTCTCAGGTTTTGCGTCTTCAGCCCCTTCATTGCCTTGTGTTTTTTTACGGACACGTCCGCCCATTCCCGGTGAATGATGTTCGTCAGAATGGCGTATTCCTCTTCCTTCTTGATGTCGTGATCTTTCCAGTAATCCGTCAGCTTGTTGCGGGTCTCCTGCCCCATCATCCGCTGCTGGATCCACTTTTCGCTTCTTCCATGCTGCTGCCAGTATTCCCGCGCCCGGTCAAGAGAGCGCGCCGGGTCCGCCATGTCCTGCATCCGTTCATAGCCAACCTTGGCCAGCCAGAGTTTGATCGGTTCCGCCTTGGGACTGGGTACGGACTGAATAAGACGCAAGAGCGTTTCAGGATCAGCGACATCGGTAAGACGCATTTTGCCGTCATCGGCCGTCATTTTCAACTGGTGACAATTTGTCACCGTTTGACTTCCTTCCTTTTTCAGCCGTTCCTTCAGCTTGTTCCAGTACTTCCGTGCCGTCTGATAATCCGGCTGCTGGATCAACGCCTGAATGATATCCACGACGGAGAAATACCAGACTTCGGATTTTTCATCATATATTCTGCGAATGCTGTAATTTTCAAAAACGGCCAGCGATTTATCCTTCAATGTTCTCTCCCTTCGCGTTGCCGCGTTAATCCAAATCCTCACAATCCCCCTGAACTGTTCTTTGCCGCCGCCAACTTCAGTCGGTTACATTTTGTCACCGACTGATTTCCCGCTCATGTTATCATAACTTTCACGACCTTCTCTCCGCTCCTCCGCATGAGCAATGCCGCTATGCCCTATTCCGCGGGAACCCCTGAGGGTCAGGAACCCCTGAGCAAACCCCTGAGGGTCAGGTATTGAATGTTTATATACTCTTGAGCGTACGCAGGATCAAGCTGATATAGGAATAATGCATTCCCAGATGTCTGGCGATCGCACGCTGCGTATAGCCGTATTTCTCAACGGCCTCGGCGATCTTCCGGTCGCGCTTCTGCCGGTCCTGCAGAATGCGCGAAGAGAATATCTTGTCCAATCCCGGCCTGTCCGCGTGCCGTTGGCTCCGCGGGATGTCGGGGATGTCCTTATGCTTCCTCAGATGATCGACCAGCCCGTCGGCAAAGGATTCCTCGCCCAGCAACGCCTGCCCCCGCACCTCGTGCCAGATGGACTTGCCGATGCCCCAGCTGACGAACTTCCGGTATTCTTTCTCTGCAACGGTCCGCTTTCTGCTGAACTGGCCCAGGACCCATTCTTTTGTCAGGCAGGAATGGCCTGCCTCTCTTCCCGCCGTGGCCCGGTAGCTGCTCCACTTCCACGCCTCGGATACTTCCACCATATTTGCTCTGACCGGATTGAGGACGACGTACCGGCAGACCTCGAGCAAATGGCTGTCCTTCTGAATGAGGATGGACTTGTACCGACCCTGGAAGAGATGACCGGTTCGGCCGTGCAGTCGGTTAAAGAGCTGCGTATACACGCCGTTCAACTGCCGCATGCCGAGCGCAAGATTTCCGTCCGGCGTCTCAATGAGGAGGTGATAGTGGTTGTCCATCAGACAGTAGGCGTGACAGATCCAGTTGTAACGCTTGTTAACGTGTGGAGGGTATTCAGAAAATTGAGGCGGTCCTGGTCGGACTTGAAGACAGGCTTTCTCTCGTTGCCTCGAGAGGTGACATGATATACAGCGCCAGCATATTCGATTCGTAGGGGCCGGGTCACGAAGGAAGAATATCAGAGGTTAAAAGGAAAGTCAAACATTCAATACCTGACCCTAAGTTGTCTGAACGAGAAGAGTGACAGGCCTGCCAACGCCACGCTCATTGTCATTGAGCAGGCTTTTAAATTCGATTTGAAGGCGAACCGGAATCGTCAGCCCCTCATGGAGCAGCGACCAGTCGACTTCTTTGCGATAGCTGTAAGATTCAGCAATACTCATAGTATGCGATCGCGGAATGAATTATATAGCCCCTATCCGCCTTTCCGGTTATCTTCAAACATCTCCACTGGCATTTGGTGCCTTAATCGCCACACCATCTTAATCGGCCGCCCACTCTCGTAACTCATCCGCTCAACAGGCCCAAGATAGGTGAACGGCACAGTAACGTTATTCCGTCTTTTCTGGTCACGGGTAAAAACCAGAATCGTGTATCCGCGTTCTTGATGGTGTATCAGATTCTGTCCGGTTTTGGACTGCTGCGAAGTCGTCGATTGTGATTCCCAGTGCAACAACTCTCTGCTAATCGGGTAATCCGCATACATGGTGCTAGGCGAGAACTCCTTCTCGGTCTTTTGAAAGGTGATAAGCAGAGCGTAAGTCTTAAACTCCGGAAAATGAAAGGAACCCACGCCGGCTTGTCCCGCTGTCTCCAGATTCGCGCGGCCAAAGGTCGCCTGAATCTCCTTGATTCCGTAATGGGCATGTAGTTCAAGTGGACAAGTAAAGGCCAATTCCGGCCTCTGTCCACTGACCTCCGTCGTATCGAATGACCAAGCTAGAATTTCATTCAGGTCGGCAAGAATTGACGGATTTTTTGCAAGCCTACGGAAAGCATCATCAATAGAGGTAATCCCGAGATTACTACCTCTATCTCCCCATATCCTATAATAGAAGGACATAACAGAATCCCCAGCTATCTTCAGCGCATCGTCAATTGCACCCTGGCCAACTTTGACGAGAACCTCTCGCAATAAGGTTACTTCCTTTGGCCCGTTTATAAATACAGCCCGTACAAGTGTTTTCTTCAGTCTCTCCAGATCCGGATCATTGGGAATTGGGCCAAGCTGTGCCTTTGCTTTCCAACCCGACCAAGTCTCACTGACCATCAATACCTCTGGCTCGTAATCGTGATAACGAATGAAGTTACTAAAGGTCAGTTCCTGTCCGGTCTCGCTTGTAAAAGTCTGGAGCCTGTCGGGGACCTGTATGGCCAATCTGCCCAAGTTTTCCCTGATGTTCTCCAGTACATACTGCCGAGAGAGGCGGTCAAGCTGAATGGAACAACCGGCCGGTAGATGAGGAAAATCAAGCTCAACCTCCTTATCGATAGAAAAACGATGTCGCGGCAAAAGGGCCTTGAGTTTGGTATCAACCCGGTATCGGCGGTGGGCCTGACCTACAAAGTCGAGCACGGTGAGACAATCCTTCTCCGGTGCATGACGTAGACCCCGGCCTAACTGCTGAAGAAAGACAGTCAGACTCTCCGTGGGGCGGAGGAAAAGGACCGTGTTCACTTCCGGCACATCAACGCCTTCGCTTAGTTTGTCGACTGTAAAGAGAAAGGTAAGTCGCCCCACCTTTAGATCGTTCAGCAATTCCTGGCAACGTTCGTCTTCGACACCGGAGACAAAGGCGCCGGAGGGTATACCCCGTTGTGTGAACTTCTCCGCCATAAAGATAGCATGTTTGATGCTGACGCAGAAACCGAGTCCCTTAATGGCATTCAAATCAGGTTCATAGCGTGTCAGTGCAGCGAGGATAGCATCTACGCGCTGCGTGGCCCGGGCATGGTCCAGAACATAAACGTTTTCAAGCGCGGCTGCATCATACTTGCCGTTGCGCCAGAATTGGTCCCCATCGAGGGCGATCGGATCGGCCACTCCAAAATAATGGAAAGGACAAAGAAGCTTTTCCTCTAATGCTTCTGGTAGGCGAATCTCTGCGGCAAAACGGTTGCCAAAATCTGCGGCAATATTGTCACCGTCCATCCGCTCTGGCGTAGCTGTCAAGCCAAGCAGAATCTTTGGGTCAAAGTTGTCAAATATCGGCCGATAGCTGGCAGCAGTCCCGTGATGGGCCTCATCCACCACGATGTAATCGTAAAAGTCTCTTCCGACCTGCTCCCACAGACGTCGATTCGTCAGCATACCTACGGAACAGAACAAGTGCTCCATTCGATTAGCCTGAAACTGGCCGACCAGCAACTCACCAAAGTTCTGATCTCGGAGAACATTGCTAAAGGTAGCCCGTGCCTGCTGTAGAATCTCCAGCCGGTGGGCGACAAACAGGAGTCGGGCCTGTCGCTGCTTCACCTCGAAGAAGCGTTTGAAGTCAAAAGCGGCAACCACCGTCTTACCGGTACCGGTAGCGGCTATCACCAAATTACGCCAGCGGTCGTGTGCGTTGCGTTCCCGCTCCAACGCCTCGAGAATTCGCTCCTGAAACGGATGCGGACGAAGATCAAAGAAGACTGCTGGGCCATCAGTACGGTGATTGCGAGCATGGTCAATCGCCATTCGGAAGAGGGTTGGATTGGTAGTATCAAAAGGCACGAACTCATGACTGTTCCAGTAGGTCTCAAACTCAATGCTGAACTTTTCGAGAATGTGACCCATATCCTGAGCTGTTACTTTGAGATTCCATTCCAGGCCGCTGGTAATTGCCGCATGTGACATGTTAGCTGAACCTATATATGCCGTTGAAAATCCAGACATCCGTTTAAAATGATACGCTTTGGCATGAAGGCGGGTCCTATCAGTATCATATGAGACCCGAACCTTGACGTTCGGCAATCCTGCAAGCCACTCAACAGCAGGGGCATCTGAAGCGCCCATATAGGATGTAGTAATTAGGCGAACGGGAATATTTCTGTCACGCAAGTCTTCAAAGGAAGACATTAAAAGCCGCAGACCAGACCACTTGATGAATGAAATCAGAATATCGACACCATCAGCGGATCGCATTTCCTCCTGCAACTCGTGTACGAGTTGCGGTTCGCTAGGCGATCCTGTAAATAAGCTGCTTATCGATATAGATGTATGCGGTCTAGGAATACCATGAATGTGGTAATTTGGCGGAGTGATTTCAGACAGAACTGACTTATCAGTAGTTGCTAGCTTGTGTTTAGCAAGATACTTAGCATCAGAACCCTTTGAAACTAGATCAATGATTCGGTTGCTGAATCTAAGGCGTTCACTTGCGTTCGTTTCTTGTTTTAAAGCTTTCTCAACGATTTTTTGGATGAAGGCAGCATAACGAGCGGGTTGTTCTTCAGGGTCTATTTTTGTCAAGACTGATCGTAACTCAGGATGTCGCAACAAAGCATCCTGCATAGCTTCGTCAATTAGCGCGTCGTATATTCCGTAATTAAGATTATCGCTTTGATCTTGAGGTGGTCTCGGCATTAGGGTGCTTTCTTAAAGCAGTGCTGTAATGTATTTCGATAATTATTCATGACAGGTATATCCGCGTCCGCCCAGTCAAGCACGTGAAGCTTTTCTGGCGAGAGCCAGGTGAAAGCCTTATGTTCGTGTAGTTTTATTTCACCTGTTGAGATTCTGCAGACAAAAGGATAAAGCGTAATAAGGAAAGTGGGATATTGATGGGTTACTGGATTGAGAGACCTAAATATAACAACAGCAATGCCAAGTTCTTCATGTAATTCGCGCTTGAGACATTCTTCTGGAAGTTCGCCATCACTGATTTTACCGCCGGGGAACTCCCACTTCAGCGGCAAACTCATGGCCTCACTTCGCTGGGTAGAGAGCACCTTACCGTCTTTTTCAACAATGGCACAGGTTACATGAATATGTTTCATCGATTAGCCTCGATTAATACATTATTACGATGCCAGTGAAGATAGTCTTTCGCCGGCCACATATCCTTATCCGCTGGTGGAATAATTTCCCTGCCAGACAAAGTTACGAGGGAGCCAGGGATATTGGGATTCTGTGTCATTTGGCTAGAAGTGACAATCGAGAAGTCGTCCGTTACACCCATCACACCCTTATCAAATGCCCAGTGACACATTTTGCAAAGCGCCATACCATTCCGGATATCATCATTATGACTCACACTCCACGGTTGAATATGAGCGGCATCCACTATAGTATGGCCTTCTGTAGTGATAATCCTGACGCCACAGAGTGCGCATCGGTGATCATAAGCTCCTACCACAGCCCGGCGAAATCCCTGATCTCTAACCGCTTCTCTATATGTTACATCACTGATCATATCTTGGACTATGGGGGTATGCGCTGCTTTCTCCAACTTCTCACTGTATTTATAAGCTTCCATATTTATCTGCGCTTGTTCGCTTATTGCAGCTCCTGCTTGTAGAGAAAAATGAGCATTGATCAGGATTTGTCTCAGTGCATGCCTTCCATCCGGGTTGCTCATATGGTAAAAGAGGTCATCATCTATCATCGCTCCAATTGCGAGGGTTCTCAATTGACTAACTGTGCCGATGTTATTTATCTCGGCAGGAGTAATCTCTTTCCCTTCAATGGGAACCAGACGCCAGAACGGCTCATTGTGAAGGCGTGAAAATGGAAAAGCAATACTGCTTTTCTGTGAGAGCGGCACTACACGCCGCCAATACATGGTAAATAACTCATTCAGCTCATTCAAATCGCCTTGGATATCAAGAAAACTAGATGTGATAACATTTCGACTGATGAGATCTAAAACTGCCAGAAGTAGAATCGGCTTGTGAGGGGCTTGTCTCTTGGTTGCCTCTGTCCAGACTGCGCCAGGTGCGCGACGCAATCGCGAAAATTGCTCGATATAGTATTTCAATTCTTTCATAAGGAACTCAGCAGCAACTCAGCAGGAACTTCTTGAGAACTTCTTGGGGTCAGTTATTGAATGTTCATATGCCTCGATCGCACGTAGAATAAGAAAGGGAGACCCCGCAAGGTCAGATCTACTTTCATGTCATTCCACGCGCTCTTTCATTGAGCGACCTGAACAGCCCTCTCTGCCAACACCAGCATCCGGTCGATCGTTCACAGTCTTATGACTTCGGGGTCTTGCGGCATGGTTTAGGGACTGAGCAACCATGAAGGATCGAGCACTGATGACAACACGAGAATAGTACACAGAACATCAAATTGCAAGGGTTTCCATGGGGTATTGATGGGGGAGGGCTTTTAAGTGCGGAGTGTTAAATCAGACATGGGGACAATTAAACCGACAAGGTGACAAGGGGAAAGGAATAACGACACGGGGACACGGAGAAAGGTATGCTGAAAGGCAGGGGCAAGGGTCAGGTAGCCAGGGGTTTACACGGTGATCTCAAGCATGATCTTGTCGTAATTCACAAGGGGCGTGGTTTTCTCCCGACCGTCCTTGGTCTTCTTGAGCTCCAACAATCCCGCCTCGGCAAGGAACTGCACATCGTTGAAGGTGTTCTTGATATCCCGTTTCAGCTTTTTCGCCAGCTCATAAACAGACTCGGGATGCTCCTTCTTAATGGCCCGGAGAACCCGCAGGCGCTCTTCGGTCAGCACTTTTCGCATGGCATCGATGCTGTCAAAAGAAACGCCCTCATGCTTCTTGACCTTCTCGCCGCGTTCGATCTTTCCGACCACGTCTTTGATCTCGGTCAGGATCTCCGCGTCGGACTTGATCGCGATTTTGATATTTTTCTTTTTCATCGTTGGTAAATGCCTTGAGGGTGCAGACTCGTTACAATGCTTTGAAGGGATTTCTGACGGTGAGCCTGTTATCTATCACCTGGCCGTGCCGCAAATCACGGTAACGAGCGTGTCACAGCTCTATTCGGTAAGGTATTTCTCAATCTCTTGCAAGACTCTTTTCAAATTCATCGGGCTGGAATCCACAACCTTCTCATCCGATAGATGGAGATGATGAGGAAACGTTCTTATTTTTTTATGATGTTCGACATTATCCCATCGTTTGACGAGAGCGCCCTTTGCATTTTGCCAATGGTAGTTGTAGGTGATGATCTGGATACTGCCGGCGCTCTGCTCGACATATTCGGAAAACTCAAGGGTGCCGCCGTTTGAAAGAGAGCACTTGACGCGAATATATCCTTCTTCATCACTTGCTTCCTGCCGCACAACCTTGAACGCGGATATCGATGGGTGGATGAAAAGCTCACGAATTATTTCTTCGAGGTAGGCGTCTACCATCACCTCATGCCTTCCAGCTTGGCTTTGCGCTCTGCAAGGCGCTGCCGCATACGGTAGAGCGACGCCCATTCTACGAAGTCCATCTCGTCCCCCTGCCGCCCGGATGCGAATTCTTTGATAAAGGAGGATGACTCCATTTTATAGGAGCGCTCAAACTGTTTGAGCTCTTTATCCAGTTTTTTTATCTCCTCTTCATACTTCATCAGTTTGTAATCCATCATCTTGGAAATAGAGCTTGTTATGAGCTCATCATCACCGAATTCCCGGATGAACTTTTCCTGTTTCTTTATCATCTTGATATTGGACACCGTTTGCGCCATACTTCCACCTCCAACCCGATACGGACTACCCGCAGGATATCTCGTCCCTGTTGAATTTCCATTTTGACGTGTCGATCCTGATAGTGTCGATCATCAGCTTTTTCTCGATTTCGCTTTCGATCGTGACCGCCACCTCGAACTGATAATAACACAAAACCCAACTGCAAGGGAAGTGCTATCCCGCCTTTTTCGCGAAAGGCACCACCTTCGCTCCTGCCTTCAGTCCGTCCAGATAATCGCTTCACAACTGCATCATCTTTTTTCGCTCTTCAAGGTGCGCTGTTCGGTTGTACGCCCTGCCGTTCGGATCGCGAACAGCGTGAGCCAACTGATGCTCGATGAATTCGGGCCGGACCTGCAGAACCTCGTCAAGGATCGTCCGCGCCATTGCCCGGAAGCCGTGGCCGGTCATTTCATCCTTGCTGTACCCCATGCGCCGCAGCGCAGCGAGAATGGCGTTGTTGCTCATGGGCCGAGCGGAGGATCGAACGGATGGAAAGACATAGCGGCTGTTGCCGGTCAGCGGTTTTAGTTCCCGCAGAATCTCGACCGCCTGCCGCGACAAGGGAACCAGGTGCGCCTGCTTCATCTTCATGCGCTCGGCGGGAATGTTCCACTCCGCCGTATCAAGATTGATCTCAGCCCACTGCGCCTGGCGCAGCTCGCCGGGCCGGACGAACACCAGCGGTGCAAGGCGAAGAGCGCAGCGCGTCACGAACGAACCCTCATAGCCGTCCATGATGCGGAGAAGATCGGCAACCTCTTTCGGATCGGTCAATGCCGCAAGGTTGGTCTTCGGGGCGGGCGGCAGAGCGCCTTTCAGGTCCGTTTCCGGGTCCCGCTCTGCGCGGCCTGTGGCAACTGCATAACGGAAGATCTGCCCGCAGATCGTCTTTACCCTGTGCGCTGTTTCCTGCGCCCCCCGAGATTCGATGCGGCGCAGCACGGCGAGAAGCTCCGGAGCTTTGATCTCGCCGATAGGCCGTGTTCCCAGCCAGGGGAAAACGCTCAGCTCGATGCGCCGGATCGTCGTATCAGCGTGGACCTTGGTCCACCGCTGCTTGAACCTTTCGTGCCACTCCCTCGCCACGACCTCAAAGCTGTTTTCCGTGACAGCGAGCGTCGCCTTCTTCTGAGCCCTGTACACTTCGCCGGGATCGATGTCGTTGGCGACCTGCTTCCGGGCCGCGTCCCGTTTCTCCCGCGCGTCGGCAAGGGAAATATCGGGATAGATGCCGAAGGCCCGGACCTTCTCCTTGTTGTTGAAGTAGTATTTAAAACGCCAGAGCTTCCCGCCTTGCGGCGTCACGAGCAGGTAGAGCCCCTGCCCGTCGGTGAGCTTGTATTGTTTCTCTTTCGGCTTTGCGCTTTTGACCTTAATATCTGTTAACACAGGGGTTCCTCCGTTTTGGGGGTATCTTGCTTTCACCTGATATCGGATACCCCCAAATATACCCCTAAATGTCAACGTTCCGGAGCACACTCTAACGGACAACAGAAACAGAAAAAGCCCCTTTTATCAAGGGGCTTATACGCTTTATCGGACTATATCGGACTACTTTGGATTATCAAATGGTGGTCCCAACGGGAATCGAACCCGTGTCTCCGGCGTGAGAGGCCAGCGTCCTAGGCCGCTAGACGATGGGACCTGCTTGGTGAGGCGTGAAGCATTGCAAATATAAAATTGTAAATTGGAAAGTTTTAAAACTTGCCGTTCATTTTGCAATCTAAAACCTACAATCTTCAATTTACAACGATCATTGTTGGTTGGGGGAGGAGGATTCGAACCCCCGTAAACAGGTTCAGAGCCTGTCGTCCTACCACTGGACGATCCCCCAGGGAACAGGCGGACACTATATCCAAAAGCTCCGAGGCTGTCAAGGGAAAAAGCCGAAACAATATCGGGAGTTGACCTGAAAAACCCTGCTGCACGGGCAAGGGCGGCCATTTCACGCGCCGTCCGCAAAGAAAACGCCCGCCCGCTCCCTTGCTTCCTCCACGCTCGTGCTGCTCTGGACCCTCGATGCCAGGTAATGTCCGAACGCATAGTTCCGGGCGAAGTAATGCGTGTATTCCTTGAGCCTGCCCAGCCGGTATTCCGGCCGGAACAGCTCGTTGAGGTTATCGACAAAGCTTCCATACACCGCCGGCAAGGACACGGCAGGTTCCGCGATCGTGCTGCCGCACAGATGCCGGGCAATTTCTGCGAACAGCCAGGGCCGTATCGCCGCGCCGCGGCCGAGCATCAGGCCGTCCGCGCCGGAGGCCGCCAGACAGTTTTCCGCGTCCTCGACGGAGAAGATGCCGCCATTGACGACAACGGGGATCTTGAGCCATTTCTTTATGCCGGCGATGCTTTCCCAGCGCGGCCTTCTGGCGAAGGACTCGTTCTTGAGCCGGGCGTGGACCGAGAGCAGGTCAATGCCCTCTGCTTCGAGCATGGTGCAGAAGCCTTTTAATTTTGCTTCGTCCAGTTCGCTGCCGAGCCGGATCTTCGCGGACAGGGGAAGTTCCGTTCGTTTCCGCGCCTCGGCAACGATGCGGCGGGCGTCCTCGGGCTGTTCCATCAGGCTGAAGCCCGCGCCGAACCTGCCCACGGCGGCGGCCGGGCAGCCCATGTTCAGGTCGATCGAGTCGGCCTTCAGTGCGTGAAGCGCTTCGATAGCCCGCGCGATCTCGTCAGGCGTTGAGGTCAGGAGCTGATAGGAAAGGGGCCGCTCTATGGGGGTCCTGATCAGATAGGGTGATACCCGGGGGCTTTCCGTGGGCAGCCTCTTTGCCGAGAGCATTTCCGTGGAGGCAAGGCCGACCCCGCCAAAGCCGAACATGATCTGCCGGAGCGCGCTGTGGGTTAGGCCCGCCATGGGCGCGAGCAATAAGGGCGGATCGATCTGAAGACCGCGGATGGTGATCGGCAAGAAAGGTGTTTGCATTCTATCCGGCACTTCTATAGTGAAAATTCATCTTCTCGCAACCAAAAGCAGGCGCTTCTAAGCGAGGCGCAGAGAAAAGCAAGAACCTTGCTCTCGCAGAGGCGCAGAGCGCGCAGTGAAAAGCTGGGAACGTTCTTGTCTTGCCGCGGTCGCGAAAAATTACAAGATCTACAGAAAAACTTTTCGATTTAGCTCTCTTTGCGCCTTGGCGACTTTGCGAGAGAAAAAGCTTTTACAATTTACTTTCTCTGCGTCCTCCGAGTGCTCTGCGAGAGATGCCCTTTGGTTCCGGCTTGTTCGGGTCAGGTTCATTGCTTCTCGCCCCGGACGACCACGAACGACCCCTCGCCGTGACCCTCTTTGACCGGATCGACCTCTTCCATCTCCGCGAGCGGGCCGAACAGGGTCTGCCGGAACGCGAGGCCGCCGAAGCCGTTCTTCTGCAGTCGGGCAACGACCTCATCAACGGCGTAGAACCTGGCGTTCTGGTAGAACGCGCTCTTGTCCTTCCGGTCCTGATATTCCCTTCCCAGCGGGCTTTCGCGGTCGACGAATCCGATGATGAACGAACCTCCGGGCCTCAGAACGCGCCGCGCCTCCTGGAACGCCATGTCCATGTCGTCGAGAAAGCAGACCGTGGTGACCATGAGCGCGTGATCGAACTCCCCGTCCGCGAACGGCAGATGTTCGGCTACTCCATGAATGACCTCGATCCCCCTTTTCCGCGCAACCTCCGCCATGGACCGCGAAGGCTCGATCCCCTTCTTGATCTCAAGGGGGGCCGCGAACCTGCCGGTCCCGATGCCGATCTCGATACCGCTGCCGCTCGTCGGCAACAGCTCCCGTACGGCCCGCAGTTCGGACACATAGGCAAGGGGATTGTCCACGAACCACTGCTCGTACCGGTCAACGTTCTTGTCGAATGCGTTCACGCCGGGCATACGGTCACCTGATAAAAGTCGCTTGTCAAACAGTCAATGACTTTTCACCGCAGAGGAAAACAGAAACACGAAAAACAAGAAAAAATTGTTGCCACCGAGGTCTCCGAGGACGCCGAGAAAAGATTTATACCCTGATTTACGCTTGCCTTTCTCTGTGCTCTCTGTGAACTCGGTGGCAAGATATATTCAAGATATATTAACGATGGGATTCTCGCCTGAGCATATCAGAGCGTAAAAATGTCCGACACCGAATAGCGGCTCGCGATATGAAGCGGAAGGCCCGTCCCCAGCACCTCCCGGTGCGTCCGGAGGGCGACCTCGGGGCTGTTGTTCTCCTCGGACAAATGCGCCAGGCACGCCCACTTGAGACGGGAGCCTGCGGCGCCGGCAAGAAGCTCAGCGGCTTCATGGTTCGAGATGTGTCCTCCGGGCCCTTTGATGCGCGTCTTCAAAAAGCGGGGATAGGGTCCGTTCGCGAGCATCTCCGGATCGTAGTTGCTCTCCAGAAAGACCGCGTCCAGGGAGGCGATGGTCCTGCCGAGGTCCTGGAACACGTGGCCCAGGTCGGTCAGGATCCCGAGGCGGCGCGCGCCGTCGTCGATGACAAAGGCGACGCCGTCCTCGCCGTCATGGGGTGTGGGGATCGTGTGCACGGACACGCCGCCGATGCGGATCGAGCTGCCGCTGCGGAAGTGTTGGACCTCGCTCAGCTTTCCGAGGGAGCATCGCGTCTGGGCCGCGGAAAGGCAGCGCGGCGTGACATAGAGCGGGATGCCGAACTTCCGCTGGAACACTCCCGCCGAGCTGATGTGGTCTGAATGGTTGTGGGAGATGATGAGCGCGTCGACGGCGCGGATGTCCCGGTCGTGAAAGGCAAGCCGCTCCTCGGCGCAGGAGCCGCTGATGCCGGCATCGAACAGCAGCCGCACGCCTCCCGCTTCGACGTAAACACAGTTGCCGTTGCTCCCCGACTGGAGCGATATGACCCGCATGCCGCCGTTCCCGCTTTCCCGCATGGCGACAGTGTAACCCGGCGACCCGGCGTTCGCAAGGCAATTTTCTGCGCTTGCTGATCGTGCCGCCGTTACCGTTGAGGGAGGGCGCTCCCGGGCCGGTCCCTGCTCACGATCAGGACCGCGGATCCGGAAATTTTCTTGTCCCCCGGGTGGATTATCGTGATATAATTTCAACCTGTACGCTCTTCTTATGACAAACCTGCACGCCATAATCGGATATCCGCTCTTCATTGTCGCGGGACTTGAACTGCTCCTCGGATTCCTCCTGGTCATGCAGAATCCGAAGAACAGCCCGGTCAACCGGTCCGTTGCCCTTCTCGCCTTCTTTTCCGCCGCCTTCTCACTCTGCACCGGGCTGATGTATGTCAGCGCCTCCCTGGGGCTCGGCTTTACGTTCTACGCGCGGGCCAACTGGATAGGCTGGTTCACGCTCCCCGCGGCGCTGCAGTTCCTCTACTACAGCGAGAGCCAGGACAGCCGGACCGCGTATCGCATCGGCCTCATCCTCTACCCGTTCTGGTCGCTCATGCTCGCCCTGAGCATCTTCACCGACCTTATCGTCACCGGCAACTACGTCCTCATTCCGTTCTCCAGCCAGCCGGGCCCGCTCGACAATCTGCTGCGCTTCTTCGGAGCCTGTCTCGCGGTCTGGGTCATCGTCAAGGCCTTCCTGCTTCGGCGCAGCGCCTCGGGACTCATCAAGAAGGAGCTCAGCTTCTTCTTTTTCGGCGTCTTCGTCTTCGGCAGCGGGGCCGGGTTCACGGCGGGGGTGCTTCAGCTCTTCGGAGGGTTCGGCCTGGAACCGGGGCTCGCCTCGTACTTCAGCCTTCCCTGGGTCGCGCTGACCGTCTATGCCATAGCCCGGTATCAGCTCTTCGATATCCGGCTCATTCTGTCGCGCACCATCGCGACGATACTGCTGCTGATCATCTTTTCCTCGCTCCAGGCCGGCCTCTTTCTTTTGTTCGAGCAGGCCCTCGGCAGCGTGTTTTCCGTGTTCGCGTCGCTTGCCATCATCGGATTCCTCTTTTTCGGAACGCCGTTCAGCGGCAAGGTGCAGTCGCTGGTCAACAGCCTCGTCCTGAAGGACAAATACCTGTATCAGGACATCATCAGCAATGCAACCCGCGCCATGTCCGCCATCCTGAACCTGGACGACCTCCTGGCCCATATCATGAATACGCTCAGGGAAAGCCTTCGCGTGGAAAGCGCTTCCCTGTATCTTCGTACCGCTGCCGGCGGTCTGGCGCTCCGGAAGGGCTTCGGCGGAGAGGCCGGGGCCGCCCCGAGCTCCGAGCTTTCCGGCAGCGTGGTGCAGCATCTGCTCGCGACAAGGCTCCCCGTTATCCACCTCGTCCAGAAGTCCCTTCCCGAGGAATCAGCCGTCACGCTGGCCAAGGCGTTGAAAGCGATCGGGGCCGAGGTCCTGGTCCCCATCTTCTATCAGGGACGCCTGCAAGGCGCGCTTTCCCTCGGCCTCAAATTGAATCGATCGGCCTATAACCAGACCGATATCCTGCTGCTGGAGACCCTTGCGGGACATGCGGCGGCGGCGATCGAGAACGCAACGCTGTTCCAGGAGACCCTCCGCATCCAGGAGTCCCTGCGGGAAAGCGAGGGCAAGTTCCGCACGCTGGCAGAGACGATCCCCGCGGCGATCTTCATTCACCAGGGCGGGAAATTCCTGTATGCCAACCCTGCCGCGGAACTGCTGACAGGATACGGCCCTGACGAGCTTCTGAATATGGAATTCTGGGAGATCGTGCACCCCGAGTACCGGCATTTGATCCGCGACCGTGCGGGAAAGCGCCTTACGGGCGAGCAGCTGACCAGCCAGTATGAATTCAAGATCATCGCCCGAAGCGGGGAGGAAAAGTGGGTGATCATGTCCGCGGGGGCCATGGATTACCAGGGGAGGCCGGCGATCATCGGTACGGTCTTTGAGGTCACCGAGCGAAAGAACCTCGAGAGCAGGCTTCACTACATGCAGAAAATGGAGGCCATCGGCAAGCTTGCCGGAGGCGTTGCCCACGATTTCAACAATATCCTCGGCGTTATAGTCGGCCATGCAAGCTTTCTGCAGCTGGGCATACCGCAGGAAGACCCGCTCCAGGCCAATGTGAACCAGATCCTCAGTTCCACCGAGCGGGCGGCAACGCTCACCCAGCAGCTCCTTACGTATGGCACGCGCAAAGGGTCTGCCCTGCATCCCTGTGACCTTGCTTCGCTGGTGGGCCACCAGGCGAAGTTCCTGACCGGCGTCCTGCCCGCGACGGTCCGGCTGGTCATTGCCTCTGACGTGTATGCGGTCCCGGTCATGGCCGACGGTCCACAGATCGAGCGCATCCTCATGAACCTCATCGTGAATGCGCGGGACGCCATGCCCTCCGGCGGTACGATCGAGGTCAAAACAGGCATTGTCGACATCGATACGGATTTTACCAAGAAACATGATTTTGGAAAACCGGGGACCTATGCCTTTCTGTCGGTGAACGATACCGGGGCAGGCATGGACGAGAGCGTTCGCAAGCGGATCTTCGAGCCCTTTTTCTCTACAAAAGGCTCCGGGAAGGGAACCGGATTTGGCCTTTCCATCGTCTACGATATTGTAAAGGACCACAACGGGTACATTGCGGTTGCAAGCACGCCCGGACAAGGCTCCCTCTTTACGGTCTATCTTCCCCTGACCGAAGCGGCCGCTGTCCCCAGGCTTTCCGCGCACGCGGCCGCCCCCGCATCAGGCGGCAAGACCATTCTCCTGGCGGAGGACGATGAGACCGCCCGCGCATATGTCAAGACCGTCCTCGAGGACCAGGGATATACCGTTATCGAGGCCGAGGACGGCGAGGTCGCGGTCAAAAAATACCGTGACGGCCACGCGGGCATCCATCTTGTCGTCACCGATATGATCATGCCGAAAATGAACGGCCGTGAGGTCTTTAATCTCGTTCGGAGCATCACACCGGGCGCAAAGGTCCTGTTCACCAGCGGATACAGCGAAGAACTGCTCATGAAGACCGGGATCCTTGCCGCCGGACAACCCTTTCTCCCCAAGCCGGCCACCCGCGCCGATATCATTGCGAAAACGCAACAGGTCCTTGCGCAGTAAGCTCCCGCCCGCTCGTAGAAGTGCAATCCATCACGCAGTTGTCTTTTGTTCCTGGCAGCTCTCTATTTGCTAATGCGATTCTTGCTTAGGAAAGGATGACGGGAAGGGATAACGGGCATTGTGCCTGCGGAGCTCGGCGGCGAGACGCTCCATTTCGTCGTGCGAAAGATGTCCGTGCTCCACGAAGTATCTGCCGAGCCGCTTCTGGAGCGTGCGCTGATAGGCGAGCAGGATCCGCGCCTGGTGTGAGGAGAGATACCCGAGCTGCAGCGCCCGTTCACCGAAAAGATGCGGCTGTCCCCGGTGGGACAGGATCGCGCGGATCGTTCCATCATTGAGCCAGCCCCATTGCTTGGCGATGGTCCCCACCGGAGGACGCTGGCGCATCTGCCATGCCAGCGCATTGATCAGGATATGATAGGGAATGCTGCCCCGATAGTACAGGAAGCGGCCGATCTCAAGCCGCCGTTCCGGCACCGTTCCACGATACAGCCAGCCGGTCTCGTCCACGCGGAACGACGGAGTCGATGCGGCGGCGCGGCGCGGCGCGGGAACGCGTCCGCGGTCACGGAGCTCACAATATTTCCGCATGATCTCATAGGCCTCGTTCACCACGCGGAACTGTTCTGTCTGCTCTTTCCGCACACGGGGATCATGGGCGGTGAAAAGATCGGGATGGGTTTCCTTGGCTTTTTTCCGGAAGGCTGTTTTTACAATGTGCGGTTTCAGGGTAAGGAGAAAATCGATGGAAACGTCGGAATCGAATCCGAACAACGTTCTGCAGGCGTTCAGGATGTCCAGATCGGGGGAGGCAAGCATGAACCCGGGGCACTCCTTCACGGGAATTCGTTCCGCTTCGGCTCCCGCCTGCTGCCGGGTCGCGTCTGTTCCGCGGAAGCATCCTTGAATGTACTTTAACCTGCCGGGCGCTGTTTTGTCAAGAAATGGTTCTTGCGGAGGGATGCGCGGGAGACGGTCGGGACGGAGCAGGCGTCAACGGATGGACGCCTGGCCCACCCCCGCCTGGAAGGCCTTGCGGTTCAGCTCGAGCAGCTTTTTCGGCACCGAGTTGGTGATAGCGTTATCCACCACGGACGGGTCCAGCGGAAGGAAGCGGATCGCCGCCCCGAGCAGGACGAGATTCACCGCGCGCTTCTCGCCGACCTCGACCGCGACATGCGTCGCGTCGAAAGGATGGACCGCGTAAGCGTTCTTCTGTATGGTCTCGTGGATGTCCTGGGGGTAGGTCTCCTTGCCGATGGACACGCCGATGGTGCCGATGGATCGCGTATTATAGATGACGGTGCCGTCCTCGCGCAAAAAGTGGAGGTACCGCGCCGTCTCGAGCGGCTCGAACCCGATGAGCAGGTCGGCCTCGCCCTCGGCCACGATGGGCGAGAACACCTTGTCCCCGAAGCGGACCTGCGACAGGACGCTGCCGCCGCGCTGCGCCATGCCGTGCACCTCGCTCTGCTTCACGTCGAGGCCCTGCAGGAGCGCCGCTTCGGCGATGATCTTGCTGGTCAGCAGCACGCCCTGCCCGCCGACCCCGGCGATAAGGATATTGAAGACCTTCACGATAAACCCCTCGTTACATCGTTACCACGGAGATACTAAGATGAGAAACAAAGACTGTTTGTAACCACAGATGAACACAGATAAAACCGTAAACCTCATCAGATATCTTACGTTCCTGCCGTTGACGTCATCTGTGTTCATCTGTGGTTAAATGGATCTTCCTCTGCGTCCTCTGCGGTGATACTCTAGGTGTTGATCATGCTCTTCGTCGCGCAGAGCTGGCTGCACACGCTGCACCCGTTGCACAGGAGCGCATCGACCTCGACATGCCCCTTCTTTCCCCCGGGCACGAAGGAGAGCGCAATGCACCCGGACTTGAGGCACATCTTGCACCCCGTGCAGGTTGTGGTGTCGACGTGGTACGGCTTCTTCGACACCTTGTAGCGCAGCACGCAGGGCTGGTTCGAGATGAGCACCGCGGTCCCCGGCGCGGCGAGCTCTTCCTTCATGATCTGTTCGAGCTCCTTCAGGTTGTAGGCGTCGATCTCGCGCACCCGCTGCGCGCCGATGGCCTGGCAGAGCTTCCCGATGTCAAGCTTCGGCGCTGCCGCGCCCGAGGCGGACCGTCCCGTGCCCGCGTGCTCCTGGCCGCCGGTCATTCCCGTGGTGTCGTTGTTCATGATGACGACCAGCGCGTCGCCGCCGTTGTAGACCATGTCGATGAGCCCGGTGATGCCGGAGTGCAGGAACGTGGAGTCGCCGATGACGGCCACGGGCTTCTGCTTCACGCCCTTGAGGGCGAGGCCGCGGGACATCCCGTGGGCGCCGGAGATGCTCGCGCCCATGCAGATGCAGGTGTGCATCGACGAGAACGGCGGCAGCGCCCCGAGGGTGTAGCAGCCGATGTCGCCGGACACATAGAGCTTCAGCTTCGCGATAATGGTATAGAGGCCGCGGTGGGAACAGCCGGGGCAGAACGTGGGAGGTCGGACGATAAGACCGCCGACCGGGAGCTTGCACACGACCGCGGTGCCGCCGACCCCCTCGCGGATGGTCCGGGCGGTGAGCTCGCCGCAGGGCGGGAAGGCCGCCTTGCCGAAGTGGACCGTCAGCCCCAAGGCCTTGAGCTGCTCTTCCACGAAGCCGTCGAGCTCCTCCACCACGGCGAGCTTCGCGACGGACGCGGCGAAGGCGCGAAGCTTCTTCTCCGGAAGCGGGTAGGTCATGCCGAGCTTCAGCACCGGGGCGTCCGGGAACGCCTCGCGGACGTACTGGTAGGCGATGCCGTTGGCGATGAACCCGATATCGCCCTTCCCCGGACGGATCTCGTTGAAAGCCGCGGTCTCGGCGTGGTCGCGCAGCTTCGCGAGCCGCTCCTCGACCACGAGGTGGCGCTTTTTCGCATTGGCCGGGAGCATGACGTACTTCGGTACGTCGTTCGCGAGGTCCTTGTCCTTGACCGCGGCTGGTTCGGCTGTCTCGACGACACTCTTGCAGTGGGAGATGCGGGTGGTTGTGCGCAGGATCACGGGTGTGTCGAAGGCTTCAGAGAGCTCGAAGGCGGCGCGCACGTAGGAGCGCGCTTCGTCGGAATCCACCGGCTCGAGACAGGGGACCTTCGCCATGCGGGCGTAGTGCCGGGTATCCTGCTCGTTCTGCGAGCTGAACATGCCGGGATCGTCGGCGACCATGAGCACGAGACCGGCATTGACGCCGGTGTAGGCAACGGTCATGAGCGGGTCAGCGGCCACGTTCACGCCCACGTGCTTCATGCAGGCCATGGAGCGCACGCCGGAGAGCGACCCGCCGATGGCGACCTCGAGCGCCACCTTTTCATTGGTGGACCATTCCGCGTGAATGCCCTTCGCCTGCGAGAGTACCTCGAGCACTTCCGTGCTCGGCGTGCCGGGATAGGCCGCGGCGACCTTGCCGCCCGCTTCGAGGAACCCGCGGGCGATGGCTTCGTTTCCGGAAAGAATTGCTTTGGTCAAAAGAACTCCTTCAAGACAAGAAAATCAAACTGCGGTCTCTCGCAGAGGCGCAGAGCACGCAGAGAAGAACAGAGACCGCTCCCGTCTCACGGCGATCACAACAAAATATACTATCTAAAAAAGGTTTCTCGCTTTTTACTTCTTTGCGTCTTGGCGGCTTTGCGAGAGAAAAAGATGTCATATTCGTTTTCTCTGCGAACTCTGCGCCTCTGCGAGAATACGGTTTGTCGTTTCCCCGTGTCTCCCCGTCTCCGTGTCCCCGCGTCGGCCGTTACTTCGGCCGGTTATCGATTACCCGCTTGGCCTTGCCTTCGCTTCGCTGGATGGATCCCGGCGGGACCAGCGTGACCTCGGTGTTCACGCCGATGATATCCTTGACGTTCTTCTGGATATCGCGCTTGACCTTGATGAGGTCTTCCTCTTCCTGGGCGAAGGCCTTGAGGTCCGTCGTGAGCACCTTGGCGGCCATCTGCTCCATGAAGTTGCCGGTCACTTCGACACGGACGTTCATCTCGTCCATCCGGCCCTTGCGGTTCACCTCGATGACGTAGTGCGGCGCGATATCCTTGGTGCGGAGCAGCACCGACTCCACCTGGGACGGGAACACGTTGACGCCGCGGATGATGAGCATATCGTCGGCGCGGCCGCGCACACGCTTCATGCGGACCAGCGTCCTGCCGCAGACGCACTTCTCAGGATTCAGGGTGGTGATGTCGCCGGTGCGGTACCGGATGAGCGGCATGGCCTCGCGGGACATGCTGGTGATCACCAGTTCGCCCTCCTGGCCGAAGGGCAGCTGATCCCCGGTCAGGGGATCGATGATCTCGGGATAGAAGTGGTCCTCGTTGATATGGAGGCCGCTTTGGGCCTCGATGCATTCGGAGGAGACGCCGGGGCCGATGATCTCGGACAGGCCGTAGATATCGATGGCCTTGATCCGGAGACGCTCCTCGACCTCCCGCCGCATCTCCTCGGTCCAGGGCTCGGCGCCGAAGAGGCCGACACGCAGCTTGATGTTCTCGAAGCCCACCTTCATCTCGCAGGCGACGTCATAAATATAGAGGGCAAAGGACGGCGTGGAGCACAGGACCGTACTGCCGAAATCCAGCATGAGCATGATCTGCTTCTGGGTATTCCCGCCGGAGATGGGAATGACCGCCGCGCCGACCCGCTCCGCGCCGTAATGGGCGCCCAGGCCGCCGGTGAACAGCCCATACCCGTAGGCGTTCTGCACGATGTCCTTGCTCGTCGTCCCCGCGGCGGTGAACGTGCGGGCCATCACATCGGCCCAGAGGTTGATGTCGTTCCGGTTGTAAGCGACGACCGTCGGCTTTCCGGTCGTGCCCGAGGAGGCGTGGATGCGGACGATGTTCTCGAGGGGTTCGGCAAAGAGCCCGTAAGGATAGTTGTCGCGGAGGTCCGCTTTTTTCGTAAAGGGAAGCTTGACGACATCCCCGATGTTCTTGACATCGCCCGGTTTGATGCCTTTTTCGTCGAAGGCCTTCTTGTAGAAGGGCACGCGGGCATAGACGCGCTCACAGGCCTTTGCAAGGCGCTCTCCCTGCAGCTTCGCAAGTTCCGTTCGGGTAAGTGATTCTTCTTTATTCCAATGCATGGACAGCTCCTGTGGCAACGTCCCTTGCCGGACGCTCCCGGCGGGTGAAGTGTCGGAAATGTTGGGCATTATATACCAGATAAGAATGCTTTGCAATTGCAAACAATTAGTTAGGCTCTCGTTGCTGCGGGAAATAAATTAAATAATAAAGTATTGTTACGTTGTCTTTGCGGGCGACCGAAGGGAGCGCGGCAATCTCGTTGAAAAGAAAATGATCGCTTCCTCGCTATGCTTCTCGCACTGATGCAATAGTAAGTGCGTTTGTAATCGTACGGGCAGGGAGCGTCTCGCACTTGCGAAGGTGATACAAAAGAGCTATTCTATCCTCATGAAGAACATCCTTTTCATCTTTGCCATTCTGGCGGCATTGTTACCGGGAACTCCGGATAGGACCGCGTCCGCCGCAACCTGCGCGCCCACGGAAGAAGATGCCCTGGGTCCGTTCTACAAACCCGGCGCGCCGATACGATCGAGCGTGGGAAAGGGCTACGTCCTGCAGGGCGTCGTCCGGTCATCGAAGGATTGTACTGCTGTTCCGGGAGCCGTGGTCGAGCTCTGGCTCGCGGGGCCTGATGGGGGGTATGACGACGCCCATCGAGCAACCATCATTACCGGCGCCTCGAGCGCCTATCGCTTCGAAAGCAACGACCCGCCGCCCTATGATGGCCGGCCCCCGCACATTCACCTGCGCGTCTCCGCGAAAGGATTCAAGACGCTCGTCACCCAGCACTACCCCTTGCCGGGCAGTGCAAATGCTGTTTTTGATGTCGTGCTTGCCCCGTCCCGCTGATCGCACAGCACCCAACCCGCCCACCCACGCTGTTCACATCAATGTACTGGTCCCGCGTCGTTTTCTTATGGACAAAAAGGACGGCGTCTGGTAAAAATGCACGATCATGGGTTTTCCTTTCGCACATAGCTTCGGCATCGTCACAAAATCCCTTCTCGCGGTCCTTCTGGCCGGCATGGTCGTGATCTCCTGCGGGGGCAAAAAAGCCCCCGGAGTGAAAGAACCGGGTAAGCAAAAGGCCACCCAGAAGCCTTATACGGTCCTCGGAAAACGCTATGAGCCCCTGAAGACCCACGTGGGCTTCTCGCAGGAAGGTATTGCGAGCTGGTATGGAAAGGATTTTCACGGGAAGAAGACGAGCAACGGCGAGGTCTACGACATGCATGCCATGACCGCGGCCCATAAGACCCTGCCGCTCGGCGTCTTTGTGAGGGTCCGGAACAGGGACAACGGGCAGGAGACCGTCGTTCGGGTGAACGACCGGGGACCCTTCGTCAAGAACCGCATCATCGACCTGTCCTATTCAGCTGCGAAGAAACTGGGTGTCGATGTCAAGGGAACCGCGCCGGTCAGGATCGAAGCTTTGGGCTATAAATCAAGCGGCGAGGGCTACCAGGCGCCGGAGAACTACGACAGCGGAAATTTCTCGGTCCAGATCGGTTCGTTCAAGGACCAGCAGAACGCGAAACGCTTGTCAGAAGAAATGAAGAAGCTGCACGGGTATTCCGAGGTAAAAACGGCGGTCGTGAACGGAGAGCAGTTCTACCGGGTACAGGCTGGTGTGTTTACCTCGTTGCAGGCCGCCGAAGAGGCGGAGCAGCGCTTCGCAGATCAGGGATATCCGGGAAGCTTCGCCGTGGCGCTGGATTGATCAGCCAGTCGGGTTGCAGTCTAAATGCGGTCATACGTCAGTCTTGATGCCGTCAATCTAAAACAACCATTCTGAGAACCGAATTTTTTTCAACTGCCTTTCGACTGCCTCACGACTGCTCCTAGACTGTTTAATATCGACTGCCCCTCGACTAAATAACGTAATCCACTACCACCCTTCCGGCCGCGACCGATTTCACAAGGTCGACCACCTTCATATGTTCGGGATGTTTCTGATAGATCTCGAGGCCGTCCTTGTCCGAAAACTCCGAATAGAGCGCAACATCATACGCCGCCTCCGCAGGAACCGTGTTGATGCCGACCTCCATCGTTACTATTTGCGGGATCTTTCCGGCAAGCGCTTCGATCGCGGCCTTCAGCTTCCAGGCGTTCTGGTCTTTGCCCGCCCCCCCGGCCGAATCTTTTAATTTGAACAACACAATGTGTTTAAGCATGCTCCGCTCCCCCGGTCGCTTGTCTATCCGATGATCGTCAAAAGTTCGATCTCAAACGTCAGGTCCTTCCCCGCAAGAGGATGGTTCGCGTCCAGGGTCAGGCTTGTTTCGGAAACGCCTGTCACGGTCACCAGGACGGTGCTGTCATCCTCCTGGGTGAGCTCCAACCGCTGACCGACCTTTGCGTCGGGGTTCGTCGGAAGGTTCTTTCGCTCCACCTCCGTTATCGAGGAATCCTGCCGGAGCCCGTAGGCTTCGGCACAAGGGATCACCACGGTCTTCTTATCGCCCGCCGCCATGCCAAGCACGGCTTTTTCAAAACCCGCGATCAACTGGCCCTTGCCCATCGTGAACTGCATCGGATGCCGTCCTATCGAGGAGTCGAATATCGTCCCGTCCGAAAGTCTTCCCGTATAATTTACTTTAACCGTGTCTCCCTGCTTTACCTGTGCCATTCCGTTCTCCCCCGTTTGATCTTATCCGATTCGACGTTTGTCGTTTGGTGCCCTCTGTATGCGGCGAAAACCTCGGCGAGCTCGGTCGAGTCGTCGCCCGCGGTCTCCAGCGGTTCGATCTGTATCTACTTGCCAGCCGTCTCGCACCACTCCCGGGCGTTCTGGAACATGCGCAGCCAGGGTGATGCCACGAGAGACCGCTTGAGGTCCTCGGGAAGCCATCCCCACTGCCAGGGAAGCACGACCCGCTCAGGATGCGGCATCATGGCAAGGTGCCGGCCGTCTGGCGAACAGAGCCCCGCGATGCCCTCGGGCGAACCGTTGGGATTGAAGGGATAGGCCTCGGTTATCTCGTTTCCATCGTCAACGTACCGGACCGGTGCAAGGCCGAATTCCGCCTCCTGATATATTCTCTTGTCCGGGAAATACGCCATGCCCTCGCCGTGAGCGACCCAGATGCCGAGCGCGGATCCTTCCATGCCCTGAAACATGATGGCCGGGCTTTTCAGGATCTTCACGGTCGAGAACCGCGATTCGAACCTGCCGGACCTGTTATGGATGAACCGCGGCTGGAGCTCGTCTGCGATGCCGCGCCACGGGACCCAGCCCAGGAGCGCCATGAGCTGACAGCCGTTGCACACGCCGAGGCTGAACGTATCTGAACGATGATAGAACCGCTCGAACTGGTCCCACACCTTTTTGTTGAACCGGATGCTTGCCGCCCACCCCTTTGCCGAATCCAATACATCCGCGTAGCTGAACCCGCCGACGAACGCCACGCCCCGGAACCCGTCAAGGGTGACGCGTCCATCGAGGAGATCGGTCATCACGATGTCCCATGGTTCAAAACCCGCAAGGTGGAACGCCGAGGCCATTTCGCGGTCCCCGTTGCTCCCTTCTTCCCGGATGATCGCTACCCGCGGTTTATCGGACCGCCGGAGAAGGGCGGTTGCCGTCGGTTTCGGGACAAAGGGAATGATGAAGTGCGGACCTTTACGGTCATAGCTGTTCTTCCGCTCTTCGCGTATATTCTCGGGATCGCGCTGCAGAAGGTCGAGGTGGTGGCTCGTCTCCTCCCAGATGTCCCGAAGCACCCGCAGGTCCTCATCAAGGACGCTCTTCCAGCCGAGTTTTATCCTGACGCGCTTGTCCTGCGCCGGCTTTCCGATCATGAAGAACGGCACATCGTTCTTGTTCAATATTTTGAAGATCTCTGCTTCGTTCTCCGGAAGGTATTCAATGACCAGGCCCGCCTCTTCGGAGAAGAGTACGGCGAGCGGCTCTCCGCTGTGCATGCTTTCGGTCGGAAGGTTCACGTCGATGCCGCAGTTCCCGGAGAAGGCCATCTCGAGCAGCGTGGTGATGAGGCCTCCGTCGGAGCGGTCGTGGCCGGAAAGAAGGAAGCGCTTGCCGACCAGTTTTTGCACGGCATTGAATCCGTGTTTAAGGAGCCCGGCGTCCTCGATGTCCGGCGACTCATTGCCGACCTGGCCGAATACCTGGGCAAGCGCAGAACCGCCCAGGCGGTTCTTCCCGCTGCTCAGATCGATGAACAGAAGCTTGCTCCGGCCCGGCGTCTTGAGGTCCGGGGTCACCGTCTTGGTGATGTCGGGACAGGTGACATATGCGGAGATGACAAGCGTGCCCGGCGATTTCACTGTTTCCGTAGTGCCGTCGGCATTGGTGACCCGGGTTGCCATGGAAAGACTGTCCTTGCCGCCATCGATGGCGATCCCGAGCTTGATCATGAGATCGCGCATGGCAATGGCGGCATCGTAAAGACGGCTGCCCTCACCCGGAAGCTTCGGCGCCCACATCCAGTTCCCCGAGCACCGTATGTCCCCGAGTCCGCTCACTTCCGCCCAGACGATGTTCGTAAGCGCCTCGGCAACGCTCATCCTCGCCATGGCAGCAGGGTCGATCAGTTCCTTCACCGGCTGTTCGCCGATCGAACAGGCGGCGCCGGTCGTGCCGAAATGGGACTGGGCGATGACGGCGACATCCGAGACCGTGAGCTGGAGCGGACCGCAGCACTGCTGCCGGGCGATGAGTCCCGTCACGGAGCGGTCTACCTTGTTCGTAAGGAAGCGCTTTGATCCGACGGAGAGGAGCCTCAGCACGCGGTCAAGGGCCTTCCGGACCGTAAGGTCCCGGGGAAGTTCAAGAGGCTTGAGGCTGTTCTTCCTTCGGTCGAGCGTGAAGGTCTTCTGCGGCATGTCGCCCAGGACCTTCGACAGTTCAAGGTTCACCGGCGTCGAGCCGTCCTTCGCGTCATGGAGCACGATGTACCCGTCGCCCGTGACCTGTCCGATGAACGCGACCGGCACCTTCTCGCGCCTGCAGAGGTCCTCGAAGAGCGGCGCATGCGACGGCCTCAGGAGAAGCGCATTCTGCTCCTGATATTCGGCGCCCCAGATCTCGAGCGCCGAGAGGGTCTCGTCGCCCACCTGGATCTTTCGTATCTCGATCCTCGCTCCGGCGGGATGGACGATCTCCTTCACCACGTTGCAGTTCCCGCCCGCGCCCTGGTCGTGGATGCTCACGATGGGGTTCTTCTCCCCCAGTTCCACGCAGGCGCGGATCACGCGGTTCAGTTTCTGTTCCATCTCGGCATCGCCGCGCTGGACCGCGTTGAAGTCGAGCTCGGCAAGGTTCTCGCCCTGGATCATGGACGACGCCGCGCCGCCGCCCATGCCGATGCGGTAGGCTGGCCCGCCCACCTTGACCACGAGCATGCCCTTTTCCGGCTGCGATTTTCTCGTATGGTGGCTGTCCATCTGTCCGATGCCGCCGCTGAACATGATCGGCTTGAGCCATTCCCTGCGCTCGCCATCGGGAAGGCTGAGGCCGAAGGAACGCGTGAAGCCCTGGATCAAAGGCTCGCCGAACTTGTTCCCATAATCGGATGCGCCATTGCTTGCTTCCACTTCTATCTGCAGCGGCGAGGCAAGGTTCGACGGATACGCGGAGGACGCGTCCTCCCAGGGAAGCGCGTAGCCCGGAATGCACAGGTTTCCGACGCAGTATGCCGCCGTGCCGGCGACGACAAGTCCGCCGGTGCCGGTCGCCTGCACATCGCGCAGCCGGCCGCCGGTGCCGGTCTCGGCGCCCGGGAATGGCGCCACGCCCGAGGGGAAGTTATGCGTCTCCGCCGTAAAGATGATGTCATGTTTCCGCTTTGTTTCGCGGAAGGGAGATGGTTTTCCAAGGACCTCCGGAATGATCGTAGTGATGCCGTATCCCTTGATGGAGCTTGAGTTGTCGCTGAAGGCGATGACGCTGTTGTTCCGGTTCGCCTCGTACGTTGCCTTCACGATCTTCATCAGCGTATCCGGCACCTCTTTGCCATCCACGACAAGCCTGCCGCGAAAGAACCAGTGGCGCGAGTGTTCGCTGTTCGACTGCGATAGGTCGAAACATTCCACGTTGGTGGGGTCGCGCTTGATATCGTTCACAAAGAGATTGGTGTAGAAATCCAGGTCCCACTCGTCGAGCCCCAGGCCCATCTCGCGATTGATCTTCTCGAGCGCCGCCCTTCCCTCTTTCATCAGCGGGATGATACGCACGGGCTCAGGTGTGACGCCGGTCTCGAAGGTCGTGAGCGGCTCAGGATAGGGGCACTCGGTCATGCGGTCGTGGACCAGGGAAAGGAACGCGGATTGCTGCTCACGGCGAAGGGCTGCTTTTTTCTCGAGCGTCAGCAGATAGCGGCGCGAACGTTCGATGCGCGCGATCTTACGGAGCCCGCAGGCATGGCAGACCGAGACGGCGTTCGTGGACCAGGCCGTGGTGAAGCTCATGCGGGGGCCGACCTCAAGAACCAATTGTGAATTGCGGATTGCGGATTGCGGATTGAGAAACGACGTATCGGAGAACTTCTCCGGCTCGAAGGTCTCGGCAAGCAGCCAACGGAGCAGGCGCCTCTCGTCCGGCGAGAGCGGCGATGACGACGCGATATTGAAGCAGAATTCCGTCTCGATCCCGGTGATGGCGCGAGCAACCTTGTGCCGTGCTGTTGCAAGCAGGCCGTCGGTCTGGAACGACGAAAGCGCGGGGGTGCGGAAGAGATGAAAGAGGATCATGTTTGTCTTGTTATGGTTGCCCGGGATGAGCCGCATGCATTCTGGAACAGGTTGCGAAGCGTTGTCCGCCTTTTCTGCTCCGCGGGATGCAGCAGCAAGAGATCGATCGTACGATGATTACTGCCGCTCGGTCAGGGACACGACCTTCTGGTCGGTCGCCTTTTTCTGGCCTGCCATCTCGCATTTGCCGTCGAAGGTAACGCCTTCCTCGATGATGAGCTTCGGGGTCCTGATATTCCCCTCGATGACGCCCGGCGCGAGGATATGCACTTTCTGGCTGGCGTTGACGTTGCCTACGATCTTCCCGCTCGATATGATCGTTCCGACGCTGATCTCGCCCTGGAGGTGGGCCTCGTCGCCCGCGATGAGAGTGTCCTTGGACAGGATCTCTCCCTCCACCCTGCCGTCCACCCGGATGGTCCCCTCGAAACTGAGCACACCCTTGAACTCCGTGCCCTTGCCGAGGAACGCGGTGATCTCCGCATGTTCCGCTGATACGCCTGAGCCCTTCTTCAACATGGATGAATCCTCCTCAAGAAATTCTTATAAACGTCTTTCACCACAGAGGTCACAGAGAGCACAGAGAAAAACAGTAACATAACATTCCCGCCTCTCTCGGTGTCCTCTGTGAACTCTGTGGCAAGATCTTTTCGTTTTGTCAGCCGATCTTCTCCAGGATCCGCTCCAGCTCCTCGCCGGAAAAGTATTCGATGACGATCTTGCCGCCCTTTGCCTTGGGCGCGATGCTCACCTTCGTGCCGAGGGATTTCCTGAGCCGCTCCTCGACCGCCTTGTACTCGGTGCCAATTTTTGTCTTCTTTTCCTTTGCGGGTTTCTTGAGCGCGTGGGCAAGCGCCTCGGCCTCGCGCACCGAAAGCCCCTTCTTCACGATCTGGTTCGCGGCGAACATCTGGTCGCGGAGACGCTCAAGGGACAGGAGGGCCTTGGCGTGGCCCATGTTGAGAGCGCCCGTCGCCAGGTGCTGCTTGATCTCCTTCGGCAGGCCAAGGATGCGAAGGAAGTTGGTGATGGTCGAGCGCTCTTTGCCCACGCGCCGGGCAAGGTCTTCCTGGGTCAGCTTGAACTCGTCCTGGAGACGCTTGAACGCCTCTGCCGCTTCGAGCGGGTTCAGGTCCTCGCGCTGGATGTTCTCGATGAGGGCCTGCTCGATCAGCTCGCGCTTGGTCGCTTCCCTGACCAGCGCCGGGATGGACTTGAGCCCGGCGAGCCGGGCCGCCCGCCACCGCCGCTCGCCGGCAATGAGGCCGAAGTTCGTTCCGATGCGGTGTACAATGATGGGCTGGATGACTCCCTGTTCTTTGATGGAGGCGGCGAGTTCCTTGAGCTTCTCGTCGTTGAAGACCTTCCGCGGCTGGTATTCGTTCGGGACGATCTTGTCCAACTCGACATCCATGATCCCGAGGGACTTCCTCTCTTTTTCATCCAGGACGGAAAGGTCCGGGATCAGGGCGCCGAGCCCCTTACCGAGCGCCGACTTTTGCATGGCCCAGCACCTCCCTGGCGAGATCGAGATAGCTCTGCGCGCCTTTCGAGCGGATGTCATACAAGATCACGGGCTTGCCGTGGCTCGGCGCCTCGCTCAAGGTCACGTTCCGGTTGATCACCGTTTTATATACTTTGTCGCCGAAGTACTTGCGGACCTCCGCCGCCACCTGGTCGGCGAGATTGTTCCTGCTGTCGTACATGGTAAGGAGCACGCCTTCGACAACGAGCTCCGGGTTCAGGTCCTGCTTGATGAGCTTCACGGTATTCATGAGCGCCGACAGGCCTTCGAGCGCGTAGTACTCGGTCTGGACAGGGATCAGCACACCATCGGCAGCGGTCAGGGCGTTTACGGTCAGAAGGCCGAGGGACGGCGGGCAGTCGATGAAAATATAATCATACGTATCCCGGAACAGGGCGATCGCCTTCTTGAGCACACGCTCCCGGGCGATGGTCTGAATGAGCTCGATCTCGACGCCCACGAGGTCGATGCCGGCCGGCACCACGTCAAGCCAGGGAAAGTGAGTGTTTTTTTTGATCTCGGCAAAAGGCTTCTTGCCCGTAAAAAGATCGTAAGTGCTGCCGGTAATGTCCTTCCGGTCGATCCCCATGCCGCTCGTGGAGTTGCCCTGGGGGTCCGAGTCGATAAGGAGCACCTTCTTCTCCGCCGCTGCGAGCGACGCTGCGATGTTCACGGCGGTCGTCGTCTTCCCGACGCCGCCCTTTTGGTTGGCTATGGCAATGACCTTACCCATGAAACCTCCGAAACTGCCTTGCAAAACCGGGTTACTTTACCATAGGAGGCTGATAAAAGAAAGGAGAAATTCGTTTTCATATAGCAGCGAAGGGGGAAGCAAACCTGTTGTTCTGTATGAGATAAACCAGAGCGTCAGGACTGAGCACAGAAAGCCCCGCGAAGCGGTGGTGGCAAAGTAAGGCCGCACCACGCCTACCTCATTCCGCACTCCGCACTCGCCACTCCGCACTTCATTATGTTCCACGTGGAACATCACCACTGCCCCAGTTCCTTCCCCGCAGGATTTACGCGGAGAGATCCCAGCGCTATGTGGCGGACCGCCGAAATATCCTTCAGGGGGGTGACCACGCGCACGGTCAGTTCTTTCAGGTCCAGGTCCCTGATGATACCCATTCCGAGACTGAGATTCCGGTCATCGTTCAGACCAACGAGAAGATAGTCGAGCTCTGCTCTCGTTATAATGGAGATCTCCCTGACCCCGTAACGTTCTCGCGCGGTGTACTGTTCTTCCTCGGAATAATCCCCGTCGGTGATCACGAACAGCCTGTCGGCTGAAAGTTCGGCATGGATCACAATGCTGTTAAGGATCTTTGACAGCTGGTTGATGTCCCGGAACCCAAGCCGCTCGCCTGTCCCGAGACCGGGCCCGTGGACACCTACATCGCTCAATGCAATATCGTGAAAATCCGCTCCGCGGAAGTATTCTTTGAACCGCTGCTCCCGTGCGGCCTTCCGGGCCTCGCTGGTCGACATCCTGGCATCAGGCGATACCGGGAGACGGTGGATCAATAATCCCGCGCGATGAGCGTGGGGAGACACGAGATGTTCGACCTCGCTCTTCTGCTGAATGGCGATAACGTAGCGGGGCGCGAGCATGTCGATCTGATGATAGGCAAGCTCCCGGGCGGCGCCGCCGTTCACCAGGCAGCAGGTATTGATGAGGACCAGGTCAGGACCGAGCTCCAACGCCTTGTTGTATATCTTCTGGATGCTGGTCACCGCATCGAGAAGATGTCCGACCGGGCTGACATTGCCGACGAAACTCATGATAAGGGGGGGCTTGTGCTTCAGGAGTTCCGCCGCGTTGTCATAGAGTCCAAGCGAAAAGGCCGCCGGCGGGCCTATGAACGGCTGGCCGGGATCGGCGTCGATCCAGGCAACACGCTTTCCCTGGCGGCAAAAGTAACCGGCAAGATAAAGGCAGAACGTGGTCTTGCCAGAACCGGGAGCACCGATGACCATGACCGGCCCGCCATGTGCTTCGACCTCTTCGGCTGATTCCCGCCATTCAGGCGGGATATGGAGATTTGTTTCTGACATGAATATATTCTGTGTTGACGCGCGTTATAGAAGGCGACGGGAATGCGCTCTCGCCTTGGGTCCGGGGCCAGTGGCCGGGCTGAAATCGTTCGCTCTGTGTTTTTCTCCTGTCTCCTGGATGCTGACTCCTGACTCCTGTTTCATGATTGTTCCACGTGGAACATTATCGCTTTTTTCGAAAGACCCAGATGGCCCGGGGATCATTCGAATGGGGAAGTCTGAGGTCCAGCTTCTTCTCAATGACCAGCCCCGCCTTGAGGACATCCCCCTCCCCTACGGTCTCCTCCGGCCCTCTGCTCAGGACCATAAGACCACCGGGCTTCAGAAAGGTCGCTCCCTCAGAAATTGCCGCTTTCATTTCGGCAAAGGCACGGGCAGTAACAACATCATATGTCCCATGATGAGAGGCGGGAAGTTCGTTGGTCCTTTTATCGACAATAACGATCTCCGTAAGTTTCAACGTTCTCGTGATGTGGCGCAGAAACGATGCCTTTTTATTGACCGCCTCGACCATGGTTATGCCGATCTCCGGGTGGCAGATCTTGATCGGGACAGCGGGGAAACCGGCGCCCGATCCCATGTCCAACAGCCGGAGGCCGGGCGCAGGCACAAAACCGTTCAGATAGGACAGAGAGTCGAGAAAGTGCTTGATGACAATGTCCTGCTCGTTTCTGATCGCCGTCAAATTGATCTTACGGTTCCACTTCTCAAGCTCGACAAGATAGACCAGGAACGCATCGGTCTGCCGGTCCGAAAGCATGATGTCGAGTTTCTCGGCGCCCGAGGTCAGCAGTGTTCGGAGCGTCATGGCGTCATGCCTCCCCGCTTCCGCTTCTCGAGCGCGACCAGGAGAAGCGAGATGGCGGCGGGCGTGACACCGGAAATGCGCGATGCCTGGCCAAGAGATACCGGTCGCACCTGCTTCAGCTTCTGCCTCACCTCGGCCCCTAATCCGGTAAGGGCATCATAATCGAGGTCCGGCGGAACGGCCTTCTGCTCAAGTCCGGCAAACCGCTCGACCTGGTCGAGCTGACGGCTGATGTACCCGTCGTATTTCACCTGGATCTCCACCTGCTCGGAAGCATCGCTCCTGACCGGCGTCGGCGCGGGGCTGATCGCGGCAATATCCCGATAGTTCAGTTCCGGCCGCTTGAGCAATTGCTCGAGAGATGCCTCTCCTGAAAGGATCGATGAACCTTTTGCCGCGAGCACGGCATTTATCTCGGGCTGCGGTCGTATCCAGGTCTTTTTCAAACGAGACAGCTCCCGTTCAACCGTTTCTTTCTTCTCTGCGAATTGACGGTACGCATCATCGGATACAAGCCCGATCTCGCGGCCCTTCTCCCGTAAGCGCAAATCGGCGTTGTCTTCGCGCAGAATGAGCCGGTACTCGGCGCGGGATGTGAACATCCGGTAGGGTTCGCTGGTTCCGCGGGTCACCAGGTCGTCGATCAGGACCCCAATGTACGCGCTCGATCGGGAAAGAATGAGCGGTTGGAGCTTCCGGACCATGAGGCTGGCATTGATACCTGCCATAAGCCCCTGCGCTGCTGCTTCCTCGTACCCGGACGTGCCGTTGATCTGCCCCGCGAAATAGAGTCCTGACACCCGCTTTGTTTCCAAGGTATGCTTGATCTGGGTCGGCGGGGCAAAATCATATTCTATGGCATAGGCCGGCCGCATGATCTCCGCGTCCTCGAGCCCCGGGATGGTCCGATACATTTCCGTCTGTACTTCGAAAGGAAGGCTCGTAGAGACCCCGTTGGCGTAATACTCCTCGGTGTCCAGCCCCTCGGGCTCGAGAAACACCTGGTGCCGCTCCCTCTCCGAGAACCGCATGACCTTGTCCTCGATGGAGGGACAGTACCGGGGACCGATGCCTTTGATGATTCCCGCGTAAAGTGGGGACTTATCGAGGTTATTGCGTATTATTTTATGGGTATCAACATTAGTATAGGTAAGAAAACAGGGCAGTTGTGGGAGAGGATGCTCGTTTTCTGTAAATGAAAAGAATGGTGCCGGGTCATCTCCCGGCTGGACCTTCATTTTCGAGAAGTCTATTGTCCGTCCATTCAACCGCGCCGGCGTGCCGGTCTTGAGCCTTCCCAGTTCAAATCCAAGCTCCCGAAGGTTGTCCGATAGTCCGACCGACGGGAATTCCCCAGCCCTGCCCGACGGGTAATGAACAAGCCCGATATGGATGAGCCCCTTCAGGAAGGTGCCGGTCGTAATGATCACCGACGACGAGCGATACTGAGCACCGATGTTCGTTTCGACGCCGACGATCCTGCCCTCCTCAACGATCAGTTTTTCGACAAGCCCCTGCTTTACATCAAGCCCCTGCTGTTTCTCGAGTGAATCCTTCATTGCCATGCGGTACCGCTGTTTGTCCGCCTGGGCGCGGGTGCCCCGTACCGCCGGCCCTTTGCTCTTGTTCAGAATGCGGAACTGGATGCCGGTCCGGTCGATGATCTTCGCCATCTCCCCGCCGAGCGCATCGATCTCCTTCACCAGGTGCCCTTTGGCAAGCCCCCCGATGGCCGGGTTGCAGGACATGAGCGCGATGCTGTCGAGGTTCATCGTCAGCATGAGCGTGGAGCATCCCATGCGCGCCGAGGCCAGCGCGGCCTCGCAGCCGGCATGACCGGCGCCGATCACGATGACGTCGTATTTTTTACGGGAAGACATGAGTGCTTCTCCAAGATAGATCTGCCGCTACATCGCTAAAACGTCTGAACAATTCCTAACAAGGGCAGAAAAATCCCTTCGCCACAGAGAACACCGAGGACGCCGAGGAAAACTAATATCTCATATTTTTGCTCTTTGCATTTCTCTGTGAACTCTGTTTCCTCGGTGGCCATGGTGTTACTTCCCAATGCAGAAATCCCTGAATATCCTCTCGAGGATATCGTCAGTATGGGTTGCTCCGCTGATAAGGCCCACGCTGTCAATGGCATCCCGGAGGTCGAGCGCGATGAACTCCGCGGACAGGCCTGACGTTGTCGAAGCAAGCGCCCTTTCCAGGCTCGCCTTTGCGTGCTCAAGCGCTGTCTTGTGGCGCTGATTCACTGCCCAAGCATGCTCCCGCGGCGGGACCACCCCCTGTTTCACGAGCCCGACGATCGATTTCCGCAGACTATCGAGCCCCGCGCCCGTCATGCACGAAATCTCGGCGACCACTTCGGGGCAGGCCGGCGCTTCTGCCTTTCGTTCGAGATCGCACTTGTTCATCACCACGATCGCTGGCTTACCCTTCGCCTCTTCAATGACCCGCTTGTCTTCCGCCGTTAAGGGCTGCGATCCGTCGAGGATGATGAGAACGACATCAGCCTTGCCTATCACCGCAAGGCTCCGCTTCACACCTTCCTGCTCCACCACATCATGCGAATGTCTGATCCCCGCCGTATCTAATATCTTGAACGGCAGTCCGCCTATGTTTAGATATTCCTCCAGCACGTCCCGGGTCGTACCGGGGATATCGGTCACGATCGCTCTGTCCTGTTTCAGCAGGCAGTTCAGGAGCGATGACTTGCCCACGTTCGGTTTTCCGATGATCGCTGTAGCGATCCCCTCGCGAAGAACCCGTCCGTAGCGATGGCCGGAGATCAGCTCTTCGACGGTGCGGAGCGCGCTCCCCACCTCATCGGCAAGCGGCTGACCGGTCTGCATCTCGATCTCCTCTTCGGGAAAATCGATCCCCGCTTCGACCGCGGCAATTATGGAGACGAGGCCGTCCCGGAGCGCTGCCACTTCTGCTGACAGCCCCCCCATGAGCTGCTCGTTCGCCGCCCGGTGGCTGAGCTCGGTCTTTGCGTGGATGATATCCATCACCGCCTCTGCCTGGGCAAGGTCGATGCGGCCGTTCAGAAAGGCCCGCTTCGTGAACTCTCCCGGTTCGGCTTGACGTGCGCCTGACGAGATCAGGAGGTTCATGGTCCTCCAGAGCGGCAGCATCCCGCCGTGGCAGTTGATCTCAACGACATCCTCACGCGTATACGATGCCGGTGAGCGCATGACGCTTACCAGCGCCTCATCGATGACATCTCCGGTTCCGGGATCACACACCTGACCATAGAGCAGCGTATGTGATGCGCTATCTCCAAGTTTCTTTGCGCTGGCTGTCTTGAATATCATTATGGCTATCTCGATAGCTTTTGGACCGCTTATGCGGATGATGCCGATCCCGCCCTCTCCCGGCGGCGTTGATACGCCGCAAATTGTGTCCTGGTCAAGCATGGGCGTATATTACCACAAAGCATTCGGCCCCGAAAACGTTCTTTTTGAAAAGCATTGAGCGGTGATATACGGAAGCTTCTAATTATGATAAAATAGCTCCGATAGTGAACAGGAGATGCTTTTTTCGACAACGATCAAAGGAGAGAACATGGACCAACGATCGCTCTGGGAACGGTATAAAAAATATCTCTGCCAGTGCCCATCCATCGGGTTGACGCTTGATATCAGCAGGATGAACTTTGCTGATGATTTCTTTGCCCGCATGGAGCCTGAGATCCAGAAAGCCTTCAAGGCCATGGACGCCCTTGAGACGGGCGCCATCGCGAATCCCGACGAGGACCGCATGGTGGGCCATTACTGGCTGCGAACGCCTTCCCTCGCCCCCTCGCCTGAGATTCGCTGTGAGATCGAGGATACAGGAAAGGTGATCCTTCAATTTGCCCATGACGTGCATAGCGGCAAGATAAAGCCCCAGAAAGCCCGTCGTTTTGACACGATCCTGTGTATCGGCATCGGAGGTTCCGCTCTCGGTCCGCAGTTCGTCACCGACGCCCTTGCATCGACAGAAGACAGGATGAAAGTATATTTCCTGGACAATACCGACCCTGATGGTTTTGACCGGATGCTTTCCGGTATTGGAAGCTCTCTTTCCAAAACGCTGACCATTGTCATTTCCAAGAGCGGTGGGACAGCCGAGACCAGGAACGGCATGCTCGAAGTAATGCAGGCTTATCGCAAATCCGGACTCTCTTTTGAGAGACATGCTGTCGCCATTACCGGAGTGGGAAGCAACCTTGATAATTTAGCCATTAGTGGTAATTGGATTGCTCGTTTTCCCATGTGGGATTGGGTGGGTGGGAGAACATCGATTGCTTCGGCTGTTGGTCTATTGCCTATGGCACTTCAAGGCATTGATATAACGGACTTTATTGGCGGAGCCGCGGACTGCGATATGCTTACACGAAATAGATCAACTGGAGCAAATCCTGCCGCGGTTCTTGCTCTTATGTGGCATCACGCAACGAGCGGCCGCGGTCAGAAGGACATGGTCGTCCTCCCTTATAAGGACCGCCTCCAGCTCTTTTCCAAATATCTGCAGCAGCTCATCATGGAATCTCTCGGCAAGGAAAAGGACCTGGCCGGAACGGTCGTGAACCAGGGGATATCGGTCTACGGCAACAAGGGCACGACCGACCAGCATGCCTATGTCCAGCAGCTCCGCGACGGCGTGAAGAACTTTTTCGTTTCCTTCATCGAGGTCTTGAACGATCGGGACGGGCGCTCCCCCGAGGTCGACCCAGGTGTTACGAGCGGCGACTATCTCAGCAGTTTCCTGCAGGGGACACGCAATGCCTTGTTCGAGAACGGCAGGGCGTCCCTCACGATCACCGTTGAAAAACTTGATGCCCGTACGGTCGGCGCGATCATCGCGTTGTTCGAGCGCGCCGTCGGCCTCTATGCGGTCCTGGTGAACATCAACGCCTACCATCAGCCCGGCGTCGAGGCCGGTAAGAAAATGGCCGGCGCGATCATCGAGCTTCAGCGAGAGATCATGGGTTATTTACACAAGAATCACGGCAGAACATTCACCGCGGAAGAGCTTGCCCAGGCGATCGGCGTCGTAGAAAAGGCCGAGACGGTGTTCAAGATCCTTGAACATGCCTCGGCGAACAGGGACCATCGGATCAAGAAGACCGCCCATGCGAATGCCTTCCTGTCTCACTACGGCATGGCACGGTAACGGACTTTACTGCGGGTACAAGCGGTCGAGGTTCTGAAATACGGTATTGATATCGTCCGTGGTGTTATAGAAATGCGGCGACAGGCGCAGCCCGCCGCCGCGGACGTTCACCATGATCCCCCGCTCCCGCAACGCGTCCCGCGCGGCCGCCGGGTCAAACGCACCCGCGATCGTGATGTTCCCGCCGCGCTGATCCCGCTGCTCCGGCGTCAGGACGGCGAAACCCCGCTTCCCGGCTTCCCGGATGATCTGGTCGCCGAGATCCAGAACGCGCTTCTCGATGTTCGGTATCCCCACCTCAAGGAGAAGTTCGACCGCCGCGCCTATCCCGAATATTCCCATTACATTCTGCGATCCTTCCTCGAATCGCTGCGCGTCGTTCTTCAATCGCAGTGCCGGATGGTCGAAATCGAACTCGTTCTGCACGCTCTTCCAGCCCACAAGCGGCGGCCGCAGGCTCTGAACAAGCTCCTTCCGGCAATAGAAGATGCCGATGCCTTCCGGCCCGAGCAGCCATTTGTGCGCATCAGCAGCAAGGAAATCAACATTGAGCTCCCGCACATCCATAGGGATGATCCCGAGGCTCTGTATGACATCAACGCAGAGCAGGACCCCCTTGCTCCTGCATAATTCACCGATCCGCTTCAGGTCGGTCCGAAATCCGTTCGAGAACAGGACAGAGCTTACGGCGATCAGGCGTGTCCGGCCGTCCATTAACCGTTCGATGTCCTCGATCAGTACCCTGCCCCCGCGTGAAGTAATGGCACGCGCCTCCACACCTCTTCTCTTTAAATTAATCCAGGGATAGATGTTCGAGGGAAAGTCCTTCTCAAAGAACAGAACATTGTCCCCGCTCTGCCAGTCCATGCCCTCCGCAACAAGGGAAAGACCGTGGGACGTACTTTTGATGAATGCGATCTCATCCACCGTCGCGTTCACTAACTGTGCGCAAATCCTCCTTACCTCAACGACCCGCTGCGCCCATCGTGGATAGTGGAATGCCGCTCCTTCCGCTGACTCCGCAAGGAACGTGTTGATAGCGGCCGTTACCCGGAGAGATACCGGAGCAACACCGGCATGGTCCAGGTAGATATGGTCTTTCGTGATCGGGAATTCGCTGCGGCATCGTTCAACGGTTAACAGATCCATAGTTTTTTATGTATGCCTCTTTTTCTGCGCGTTTCAGTTTCTTGAGGGCATGTTCCTTCTTAAGGGCGTCCGATCTGCTGCCGCACGGCTCCTGGTGGACCAGTTTCACAGGCAGTCTACCCCTGGTGTACCGTGCAGCAATCCCCTTCTTGTGCAGTAAAAGGCGGCGGGCAATATCGTTCGTAATGCCCGTATACAGGGTCCTGTCCCTGCACCGCAGCATGTACAGAGACCACCCTTTTTCCGCCTTCTTGGCCATCACCGGATTCTATCTAAAAATTGCCACCAATAGCAAGATGATTATAGACTCCGCCTGAAAAAGGGTTTATTATTCGGCCATGAAAAAAGGGACCGATTACATCGGCGTCGGCGCCGGCGCCATCATTTTTAACAAGGACGGCAAGGTGTTCCTGGCAAAACGCGGAGCAGAAGCGCGCAACGAAAAGCATCGATGGGAATTTCCCGGCGGCGGTGTCGAGTTCGGCGAGACCCTCGAGAACGCCTTGGTCAGAGAGATCAGGGAGGAATACGGATTCGTCATCGAGGTCGTACAGCTCCTCGATGTGGTGAACCATATTTTACCCGAGGAAAAACAGCACTGGGTCTCCCCCACCTATCTCTGCAGATACAAGAACGGCAAACCCTGCATCAAAGAGCCCCACAAGTGCGAGGAGATAGGCTGGTTCAATATCGGCGCCATTCCAGCGAAGGACCTTTCCCGGGCATCCCAAAAGAGCCTGCAAAGCCTCAAAAAATACCTGTCTGCTGAATGAGTATCCATATCTCACCTTTATCCATGAAGACAACCTATTCATTCCCTGTTGAGGCAGTCCTTCTTCTTGGTCCCACGGGTTCCGGAAAGAGCCCCTTGGGCGAACACATTGCAAGGAACGGGCTCTTCGGGAAAAAGGCTCATCACCTTGATTTCGGTGCAGAGCTCCGCGCCATACTCTCCCGCAACGGTCCGTCGCTGCACTATACAGCGTCCGAGATCGCTTTTATCAAGCGTGTTCTCGAACAAGGCCTGCTTCTCGAAGACCGGCAGTTCCCCCTCGCCAGAAAGATCATCGGCGCGTTCCTTGAACGCTCCTTCTTTTCCCCGGATGATGTGCTCATTCTTAACGGGATCCCCCGACACGCCGGACAGGCCAACGACATGGCCACGGTAGCCGCGGTCCGGGTCCTGGTCCTTCTCGAGTGTTCGGTCGACTCCGTGTTCTGCAGATTGCGTGGCAATGTGGGAGGAGACAGGACGGGAAGGTCTGATGATGATGGTGCGCTTGTCGATACAAAGCTTCGTTTGTTCAATGAGCGGACCGCGCCGCTCGTTGATCATTATAATAATACGGGATCGGCTATCATCCCGGTTTTGATAGGCGATACGACAACGGCCGAAGATGCCTTCAGGCAGATCTCAATGCCTGCCTCCGGTCACCCACCAGTCCCCTTTGTCGCTGAACCACCACAGCGATGAGTCCGTCTCGAGGATCACCCTGGCGAGCTCCTTTGCGCTGTCGGTTTGAAGACGCTTCAGCGAGAATTGAAGCCATTCATCTGCATATTTATTTCCCAGGTCCTTGTATTCCTTAAGCGCCAGGATCATCTCGAGCTGGTCGGCATCCCTTGCCAGCCTTGCCTCTGCTGAGGTTCCCTCCTCATATTCCAATACAAGCTTTTCGATCTCGTTTCCGAACGGAAGTGTTGCCGCAAGGTCCTTGATCGCTTTATTCTCGTCGGCCTTTACATATTTTTTGTTGACGTAATTCAGGTCTCCCGTTCTTGCTTCCGGCAGATCGTGGAACAGGCACATCTTGATCAGGTGTTCCACGTTGATGTCCTTCGCAAGCCTCCCCAGTGCGTAGCCAATATAGGTCGTTCTAAAGATATGTTCGGCCACCGACTCCGCGCCTGTCCCGAGAAACTGGAATCCGCTTCGCGGCGTGCGCTTCAGCATTCCCGCTTCAAACAGGAAATTCGCGATGTTCTTCATGGCTGGTCCTTTTCCTTCGCTCATTGCCGTGCATACCGTCGCTCTGTTTTATTTGACCCGCACGTTCCTGCCTTCGAGGGAAACGAGCTGTCCCGTGCGGATCTTGCGCCGTCTCCTCAATTCTACGTTACCATCAACCGTTACTCTGCCATCGATGATCATGGTCTTCGCCATCCCGCCGCTCTCACACATTCCGGTGATCTTCAAGAGATCGTTCAACTCAATAAATTCTTTCCCGGTTAATTTAAATTCTTCCATTTTTATGATAGCTGCTGGTGTTTTATTGAAGACTTTTTTCTTTATCCACCCCTATTAAAACGTCAGTCCCTGTCTCTTCATGAGCAATTCACCAAGATATAATCCTGATTTCACTTCCGCATTTTTTATCAGTTCTGCCCCTTCAATTCCATAGGGTTTTACGCATGATGCGCAGACGTAGAATTTGCAATCAAAATCATCCACCAGGCTCGTTATCAGCGTGGCAACCGGAGAAAAACTCTTTTGCCAGCTCATGGTCTCCGCAAATCCTTTTCGGGCCAGATGAACACCTTCGTTCATAAGAAAAAAATCTATTTTTGCGTCAATCGCTGCCATATTGGCGGCAAGTTGCAATGCCCCTGCAGATCGCTCTATTGCGTCATACGAATGTGTCAGGATGAAAACGAACTCTTTGTTCTCCACAGCGCTTCTCCTTGTCTGAACTCTTGTCTATGGAAATTCCCTAAAGAATAAACATCTATCCTCAAGGAAGTTATCTTTGTTCTATCGAGGAAGAACAATACCACGTACCTTCCAGAAAGGCGACTATTTTTTTCCTCATGCGCTATTTTTCTGAAATATTTTTTATGAAACGGCGATCAGCTCTCGCTAAGATTATTATTACTATACATATATAAAGAAAAATAGTAGTAGTAGTAGTAGTGGGTGTTGAAACGTGGGAAGAGAAAACAACAGCAGGAAAAGGAACAGGAAAACGTCAGGAACAAGGGTGATGATCCATAACAGATTATGAAAGGATTCGTGTTGATGAATGCGCTGTTTTGGGAATCCACAGCGTTTTAAGAACAGTATCAACATCGAACTGTGGAAAGGGCTGTAACCCGTTGTTATCCCGGAGGCCAGGCGAACGCGCGTCCCGATAACAGGTGAAGGTGTATGTGAAAGACCGCCTGCCCGGCATCTCGCCCGTTGTTGATGACCAGACGGTAGCCCCCCTTGTCAAGTCCCCGCGCCGCAGCAATATTCCGGGCAACGAAGAACAAGTGACCAATAAGCTCCCTCTCGCCTTCCTTCATGCTTTGAATATCCGAGATGTGTTCATTGGGCACGATCAAGATGTGTGAAGGCGCCTGCGGATTAATGTCTTCGAAGGCAATGGCCATCTCGTCGTTGTGAATGAGCTTCGCGGGGATCTTGCGATCCACGATCTTGCAAAAAAGGCAGTTCGGATCATGCTTCACCGTATCGTCCTCCTTTAAGAAAACCGCCTGAAAAAACAGGTTCGCTCCCCGGTATGACAAGCCGGTCCGGTCTGTTCAACCTTAATGAGGAGCGTATCCTGATCGCAGTCATAGTAGATATCCTTGACCTGCTGCACGTTTCCCGACGTCTCCCCTTTTTGCCAGAACATCTGGCGCGAACGGCTCCAGTACCAGGTGAACCCGGTCTCAACGGTCCTTTTCAGTGACTCCGTGTTCATATATGCGACCATGAGCACATCGCCGGTCTTCCACTCCTGGACCACCGCAGGAATAAGACCCTTCTCATCGAACTTAAGATCCGCAGGTATTTTCATGCGATTTTTTTATCACAAACAGAGGAAAAAGTCCAGAGACACGAAAGCAAAAAGAGCCGGTCCTGATGTTCACAGGATCGGCTCACGGGTTCTGTGGTGTTGTGTGGTGACTTAGATAAAGAGGTTGATCTGTGAATCAGCGGCGATATCCAGCCAGGCTGCTGCTCCGCCGACTTCGACACCGTCAACAAGCGCTTCCTTTTTATAGCCAAACAGATCCATGGTCATCTGGCAGGCGATGAGCTTAACGCCGCTTTCTATCGCAAGGTCAAGCAGGGTCCCGATAGAGGCGACACCATGTTTCTTGCACATAGACTTCATCATAGCGGTTGCCATTGCCTCCATACCGGGAAGCGACGAGACGAGAGTCGGGATCGGCATGGGCATCGGCATGGCGGGATTGCCCAGAGGCGAGACCTTCAGTTTGTCAGCGTTATTCTTTTTGAGGATCTCGAGCCCGTAAAAGGTGAAAAAAATTGTAACATCGACGTCCATGGCCGCAGCAGTGGTCGCAAGGATAAGAGGCGGATATGCCATATCGAGCGTACCCTTGGACGCGATAATGGTCATTTTTTTCTTTGTCATTTTTTTGATCTCCTTATGCCGATTTTTTAATATAGAAGGTGAATGTTCCCGACCCCTCTTCCACTTTCAGGACCTCGTTACCGGTCCTCTTTGCCCAGGAGGCCATATCGTTCTTGGAACCGGGATCCGTTGTTTCCACCTTCAGGATCTGGTCCTTGGTCAGCGCCTCAACGGCCTTCTTTGTCTTGAGGATCGGCAACGGACAGCTTAAACCTTTTGCATCCAAAACCTGATCAACCTTGATGTCTGCGGACATGGCTTAATTCTCCTCCTTGGTCATGAAATGAAGTAGAAACGGAAGTCATGAAACAATTGTTTTATTATAAATCGACATAGTTTCGAAGTCAAGCAATTTTTAGACTATATAGCAGGGATGCTGTGCATACCAATGCGCTCGAGAAGGGCCGGCTATGAAAAAGACCTTGCCAGGTATAGGACGTTCTGGTATAGTCATTTTTCGTTGCCCCACGGCTTTTAATGATATCAGCAAGAAACATGCTCAGCAGCGTTTTTCACGGACCCGCGAACACCAGCAAATACGGGGTCAGATAAACCGGACAAACAACCTCCTTGCGCGCCGATAATCACTTGAATTGTAACGCGTTTTTCAATTGTTAACAGGTGTGGATAAGGGTGTGTGTAACAGTAGGGGTTTATTGAGGTAACCTATGGATTTAGCAAAGGTTTGGGAGGAGATACTTTTCCTCATAGAAAATAAGATGACCCGGCAGGGGTACGATACCTGGTTTGCCCAGTCCAGACTTGTTTCCTTTGACGGTTCCAAGATGGTCATTCAGGTGCCGAGCAAATTCCACCGTGACTGGATCAGGGAACATCACGGAGAGGTTCTGAACGATGTGATCAAAGAGGTCACGAAGAAGGACACCATCGAGATCGATTTCTTTGTTGAACCGCAGGAGCCCCAAAAAAAGACCGCCAAGACCGCAAAGGAAGAGAAAAAAGAGGACCGCCAGGAAAAAACCAATCTTCTCCATGACAAGAAATATACCTTTAACTCTTTTGTCGTTGGTCCCAGCAATCAGTTCGCCCACGCATCCGCCAAGGCGGTCTCGGAAACGCCGGGCCGGGCCTATAATCCGCTATTTATTTACAGCGGGGTAGGTCTCGGCAAGACCCACCTGGTCAATGCAATAGGCCATTTCGTCCAGAGCAAAGCGCCGCGCGCGAGGGTTGCCTACCTTTCTTCCGAGCAATTCACGAACGAGCTGATCAGCCACCTGAGCCACAAGACGATGGACGCCTTCCGGCTGAAATACCGGAACATGGACATCCTCATCATCGACGATATCCAGTTCATGGCGGGCAAGGAACGGACCCAGGAAGAATTTTTTCACACATTCAATACGCTCTATGAGGCGGAGAAGCAGATCGTGCTCACGAGCGACCGGCAGCCCAAGGAGATCCCGGACATCGAAGAGCGCCTCCGGTCGCGGTTCGAAGCGGGTCTGATTGCGGACATCCAGGCGCCGGACCTGGAAACACGCATCGCGATCCTGAAGAAGAAGGCCGACCTCCAGAACATACGGCTGCCCGATGCCGTTGCGGAATATCTTGCCACGATTCTCAAGAACAATATCCGCGAACTTGAAGGAGGGCTCATGCGGCTGGGCGCGATCGCCTCCCTCACGAACACGGACATAACCGTCGATCTGGCGAAAGCGGAGATGAAGCATCTGGCCAATCTTCGGGAAAAGGTGATCACCAACGAGCTTATCCAGAAGGTCGTTGCAGAGTCGTTCGGGGTAAAACCGTCGGACCTCAAGTCCAAACGGCGCACCCGAACAGTTGTTCTGCCCCGTCAGGTCGCCATGTATCTTTGCCGGCAGCTTGCCGGTTCCTCGCTCCCGGAGACCGGAAATTTTTTCGGCGGGAAGGACCACAGCACCGTTATTCATTCCTGTAAGGTCATCGAAGAAAAAAGGGAAAAAGACCCCGAGCTCAAGGCCCGGATCGAGACGCTGATAAAGCAGTTAAAGTCTTGATTTGCCTGGGTTTTTAGCCGGATATTTGTGTTGCTATTTACCAGGCTTTCTGATAGTATTGACCATCTCGATGGAGGCTTTCTGAATGAAACTGAAGATAAAGAAAGACGAAATCCTCAAGGGCTTACAGCGCATTCAGGGTGTTGTCGATAAGAAGAACACCATGCCGATCCTTTCCAACATGCTTCTTGTTGCGGACGGAAAGGGCGTTGAGATCATCGCTACCGATCTTGAGATCGGCCTGCGCGGACGATATGCTGCGGACGTGGAGAAACCCGGTGCGGTAACGGTCTCGGCGAAGAAGATGTTCGAGATCGTGCGGGAATTGCCGGAAGAGGACATCCAGATCCGCGTGGAAGAGGGGAACTGGGTGAAGATCGTGTCCGGTCACTCCCAGTTCAAGCTGGTCGGCCTGCCGAAGGAAGAGTATCCCAGCATGCCCGACGTTGCCGAAGAGGGCATGATCACCATGGACGGCGAAACCCTCCGTGAAATGATCAAGAAAACACTGTATGCCGCCGGCGAGAACGACGCGCGGTATGTTCTGAACGGTCTCTTTGTGCAACTCACGCCGGAAAAAGGCGCGCTGAGGATCCGGATGGTGGGCACCGATGGCCACCGCCTGTCCATGATCGACAAGATCGTGGATGCCAAGCATAAAGAGGAAAGCGTTATTATCCCGAAAAAAGCAATGATGGAGCTTCGCCGCCTTCTCGAAGAGGATTCGTCCCAGGGAGGGTTCCAGATAGGGCTCAGCAAGAATCACGCATTGTTCAAACGGGACGGCCTGGTGATGGTCTCCAAGCTCATCGACGGCAACTACCCCAACTATCAGCAAGTGCTCCCCACGCAAAATACCAAGAAGGTATCTGTGTCCAAAGATATCTTTACGCATGCGGTCAAGCGCGTATCGATCCTGTCAAAGGAAAAGACGAACGCCGTGAAGCTTCAACTCGAGAAGAACACGCTCCTGCTGTCCACGAACAATCCCGAAGTGGGGGAGGCGAACGAAGAGCTTTCCATTGATTACAAAGGCGAGAGCATATCCATCGGCTTCAATTCACGTTATCTTATGGATGTGCTTATGGCAATGGACGGGACGAACATCACGCTGGAACTGAACGACTCCCTCAGCCCCTGCCTGGTCAAGGAAGAGGGGAACGACGCGTACAAATGCGTCGTTATGCCGATGCGTGTATAACCGCCCTTCTGTATTCCCGGGCGACAGGAACGGCAGGATTGAACATCAATAACCCCTTCGGAGAACAGCATCTTCCGATCACTTGTGTACGACATTCAAAGTGCGATTCAGTAATGGTGTGAGGGATTGACCGCAGTGAGCGGTCGAATCCCTCTTTTTACGAGGAGCAGATGGAATACACTGCAGACAGCATAAGAGTGCTCGAGGGTCTTGAGGCGGTGCGAAAGCGGCCGGCCATGTACATCGGCAGCACGGGAAGCGTCGGTCTTCACCACCTGGTCTATGAGATCGTGGACAACAGCGTGGACGAGGCCATGGCGGGCTTCTGCAAGAACATCGATGTGTTCATCCATGTGGACAACAGCATTACCGTCATAGACGACGGCCGGGGAATTCCCACGGCGATGCACAGCATCCAGAAGCGCTCAGCCGCCGAGGTGGCCCTTACCGTGCTTCACGCCGGCGGCAAGTTCGACGGCGACGTGTACAAGGTGTCGGGCGGCCTGCATGGCGTGGGCGTCTCCGTGGTGAACGCGTTGTCCGAATGGCTCGAGCTCGAGATCAAACAAAAGGGGCAGGTTTTCCAGCAGCGCTACGAACGCGGCAATCCGCAGGCGCCCCTGGCCGTGACCGGTACGACCACCGCCACGGGAACAAAGGTCACCTTCAAGCCGGACTTCCAGATCTTCGAGGACCGGGAGTACAGCTACGACATCCTGTCCACGCGGCTTCGCGAACTGGCCTTCCTGAACCGGGGCATCAAGATCACCATCCAGGATGAGCGTTCCGGCAAAAAGCAGACATTCCTGTATGAAGGCGGCATCGCCTCGTTCATTGAACACCTGAACAAGAACAAAACGCCGCTCCATCCCGCGCCGATCTATCTTCAGAAGGATCGGGAAGGCCTCTTCATTGAGATCGCGCTCCAGTATAACGACAGCTATGTCGAACAGGTCTTTGCCTTCGCGAACAACATCAATACCCACGAAGGCGGCACGCATCTCGTCGGCTTCAAGTCTGCTCTTACGCGGTCGCTGAACAGCTATGCCGTTTCAAGCGGCCTGCTCAAGAGCACCGAGGAGGCGCTCTCCGGAGAGGACGTGCGCGAAGGGCTGACGGCAGTGGTGAACGTACGCCTCACCAATCCTCAGTTCGAGGGCCAGACCAAGACGAAGCTGGGAAACAGCGAGGTCAAGGGCATCGTCGAGACCATGGTGAACGAGGCCCTCGGCGCGTACCTCGAGGAGAACCCTCCGATCGCGCGACGGATCACGGAAAAATCCCTGAACGCCGCGCGGGCCCGCGAGGCCGCCCGCAAGGCGCGGGAGCTCACCCGGCGCAAGGGGCTTCTCGATTCCACATCGCTCCCCGGCAAGCTTGCGGACTGTCAGGAGAAGGACCCGGCGCTCTCGGAGATCTTTATTGTCGAGGGCGACTCGGCAGGCGGCTCCGCCAAGCAGGGCCGGGACCGAAAGAACCAGGCTATCCTGCCGCTGAAAGGCAAGATCCTGAACGTGGAAAAGGCGCGCTTCGACAAGATGCTCTCCAGCGACGAGATCAAGGTGCTGATCACCGCCCTGGGCACAAGCATCGGGCCGGAGGAGTTCGATATTGCCAAGCTCCGGTATCATAAGATCATCATCATGACCGACGCCGACGTCGATGGCGCGCATATCCGGACGCTGTTGCTCACGTTCTTCTACCGCCAGATGCCCCTGATCATCGAGCGGGGCTACCTCTATATCGCCCAGCCGCCGCTCTTCAAGGTAAAACGGGGAAAGACCGAGCGGTATATCAAGGACGATTCGCGTATGGAGGACTTCCTGCTCGATCTGGCCGCCGAGGACGTCGAGCTCTTCTCGCCTGAGCAGAACGCATGGCTCACCGGCGAACGCCTGACCAGCACGCTGAAGAAGCTGGTACAGTTCGAGAAGAACCTCGAGAAGTTCAAGCGGAAGCGGCTTGATACCGTTGTACTCCGGGCCGTACTTCTGGACAAAGCCTTCAGCAAGACCGCGCTCAAAGAAGAGGCGAACCTGAAAACGCTGGCCGCATCCATCGAAAAGTATGTCATACAGTTCCATCCCAAGACCCGGATCGACTGGGCGATCGAACCGGATGAGGAGCATCAGGCCTTCAAGCTCCGGTTCGATACGAAATGGGACGCGATCCATTCAAGCATTGTCGTCGACGAGAACTTCGTGACCACTCCCGAATTCCGGGAGCTTCAGAGCCTGTCCCCGGCAATTCTCGGGCTGGATGGTCCGGCCTACCGCTTGCGGGAAAAGGGTGAAGAGAAAAGCTTCAGCGATACGGACAAGCTGGTCCATTTCATCATCGACCTTGGGAAGAAGGGGTTGTCGATCCAGCGGTACAAAGGTCTCGGCGAGATGAACCCGGAACAGCTGTGGGAGACCACCATGACGCCGGAGAAGCGGACGCTGTTGCAGGTCACCGTCGAGGACTCGGTTAAGGCCGATGAGATCTTTACCATCCTCATGGGAGACCAGGTCGAGCCGCGCAGGGCCTTCATCCAGCGCCACGCGCTCGAGGCCAGGAACCTGGATATCTGAGCTGTTCTCTGCGAACAGAACATACGTTGAAGATGTGACGATCAGGGAGAGCAAGATCCGCCTTCAAAGATGTGTCATGGTTGTCTTGCTGATCGTGTTGATCACAGCGGCCTGCGCACCGAAACATACGGGTGAGCACGGAACGATAGATCCGGAAGCATCAAAAACCTGGAACGACAAGAGCGCATCGTTGAACCAGGACGGCAGGTATCCGGCCGCGGCAGAGGCCGCGGACCGCGCGATACGGTACGATCCGAATAACGCCTTCGCCTGGAACAATAAATGCGTGGCGCTTATCGGCATCGGCGATCACGCCGGCGCGCTTGAAGCAGCAGACAGGTCCCTTGGGCTTTTGCCGAACAATGCCCTGGCCTGGAGCAACAAGGGCGTTGTCCTGCGTTTGCAGGGCCGATACGATGAGGCGCTTGCGGCTACGGAGCAGGCCCTGAAGCTCGATCCCCGGAACGCGCTGATCTGGTACAACAAGGCCTGCTACGCTGCGCTGAAGAACGCCCGGGAAGACGCGCTCGCGAGCCTTGCGCGGGCCTTTCTGCTGGATGGACGGCTCAAAGCAGAGGCCGGCCGGGAGCCGGACCTGGAAGGCCTTTGGAACGACCCTGAGCTCAAGAAGCTGGTTCAATAACAGTTCGAAAATACCCGCGGGACACGGTTGAAACCATGGAACAACAGGAAATAAAATCACAGATAAACATCGAGCAGGAGATGAAGACCGCCTATCTCGATTACTCGATGAGCGTGATCGTCGGCCGGGCCCTTCCCGATGTGCGGGACGGTTTGAAGCCGGTGCACCGCAGGATCCTGTACGCCATGTTCCGGGAAGGGCTCCTTCACAATAAGAAATATTCCAAGAGCGCCGGCGTTGTCGGCGAGGTGCTCAAGAAATATCATCCCCACGGCGACAGCGCGGTCTACGACACCATGGTGCGCATGGCACAGGATTTCAACATGCGCTATCCGCTCGTGGACGGCCAGGGGAACTTCGGTTCCATTGACGGCGACTCCGCGGCGGCCTACCGGTATACGGAAGCGCGGCTCACGAAATTGGCGGAGGAGCTGCTCGCGGACATCGACAAAGAGACCGTTGAGTTCACTCCGAACTTCGATGACACGACCGTTGAGCCCGCGGTGCTTCCGACGCGTGTTCCGAACCTGCTGATCAACGGCTCTTCGGGCATCGCGGTCGGCATGGCCACGAACATCCCTCCGCACAATCTCGGTGAGATCGTCGACGGTCTGGTGATGATGATCGACAATCCCGAGGTGACGATCCCCGAGCTCATGACCGCCATCAAGGGTCCGGACTTTCCGACGGCCGGTTTCATCCACGGCTATGAGGGGATCCGCCAGGCCTACCTGACCGGCCGGGGCATTGTCCAGATGCGCGCCCGCGTGACCATCGAGGAAGGCAAGGGCGACCGGGAGAGCATTGTCATCACGGAGCTTCCGTACCAGGTCAATAAGGCGAGGCTTCTGGCGAACATCGGGGAGCTCATCCGGGACAAGAGGATCAACGGCATTGCCGAGCTCCGCGACGAATCGGACCGGCAGGGCATGCGTGTCGTCGCCGACCTCAAGAAAGGCGAGATCGCGAACGTTATCCTGAACCAGCTGTACAAGCACACAGCCCTGCAGTCCACCTTCGGCGTGATCATGCTGGCGCTGGTGAACAACCAGCCCCGGGTCCTGAACCTACGGCGTATCCTGTCGAACTTTCTCCAGCACCGTCGCGAAGTGGTCATCAAACGGACCAAGTTCGACCTTCGGAAGGCCGAAGAGCGCGCCCACATCCTGCTGGGACTCAAGATCGCCCTCGATAACCTCGACGCCGTCATTGCCCTTATCAAGGCGTCCAGGAATCCCGACGAGGCGAAGACCGGCCTGGTGCGTGAGTTCAAGCTCTCGGAGATCCAGGCACAGGCGATCCTCGAGATGCGGCTCCAGCGCCTGACCGGGCTTGAGCGCGAAAAGATCATCTCCGAATATGAAGAGGTGCTCAAGGAGATCGCCCGGCTAAGCGAGATTCTGGGTTCCGACGCGCTGGTCATGAAGATCATCCGCGACGAGCTTTCGGCGCTCAAGGCTGAGTACGGGGACGTCCGGCGGACCGAGATCGTTGTCCATACCACGGAGATCGGCATCGAGGACCTGATCAAGGACGAAGAGATGGTGATCACCATCTCGCATGCCGGCTATATCAAGCGGAATCCGCTGACGAACTACCGGGCGCAGCGGCGCGGCGGCAAGGGAAAGATCGGCATGGAAACGCGGGACGAGGATTTCGTCGAACGTTTGTTCATGGCGACCATGCACAGCTATATCCTCTTCTTCACGAACAAGGGCCGCGTGTACTGGCTCAAGGTTCACCAGCTCCCCGAGGCGGGGAGGCAGGCCAAGGGCAAGGCCATTATCAACCTGCTGCAGATCGGCCAGGACGAACGGGTCACCGCCGCGCTGCCGGTGCGCGAGTTCACGCCGGGCCATTATATCCTGATGGCCACCAAGCAGGGGATCATCAAAAAGACGGAACTGGAGGCCTACAGCCATCCGCGGCCTTCAGGCATCATCGCGATAACCCTTGAGGAGGGCGACGATCTCATTTCCGCCGAAGTGACGGACGGCACCCGCGACGTGTTCCTCGGCACCCGCGACGGGCTTTCCATCCGCTTCAACGAAGAGGACGTGCGCGACATCGGCCGCACGGGGAAAGGCGTCATCGGTGTGCGGCTCGAGGAGGGGAACGAGGTCATCGGCATGGAGATCGTGCGCGACGACTCCACCATCCTCACCGTGACGGAGAACGGCTTCGGCAAGCGAAGCTCGCTCGAGGACTACCGGAGCCAGAGCAGGGGGGGGAAGGGCATTATCACCATCAAGACCACGGAAAAGAACGGAAGGGTCATCGGTATCGCCCAGGTATCCAAGGATGACGAGATCCTTCTCATAACCGGGAACGGCAAGATCCTCCGCACGCGGGCAAAGGACATCTCCGTGCAGGGCAGGAACACCCAGGGTGTGCGGCTCCTGGAGACGGAAGAAGGCGACAAAGTGAAGAGCCTCGCGAAGGTCGTTGAGCGGGATGACGAGAAGGACGCCGCGGTCGAGAAGGATGGTCCCGTATCGCCGGTGGCCGGGAACGCGTAGGATGGGAAGGCGGCTGGTGGTCATGCTCGCCCTCGTGTCCGCGCTGGCGGGGTGTGAGGTCTTCGACAAGCAGGCAGCGCTTGAGTATGAGGCGGCGACGAAACGCTGGTATGCCGGTGATTACCCGGCCGCGGTATCGATGTACATCAGCCTGGTCAAGAACCACCCCTACAGCCCTCATGCGGATAACGCACTGTACTGGGTCGGCGTGACCCAGTTCCTCTACCTTGGAGAGACCGAGAAGTCCCTGCAGACGTTCAGACTCCTCCTGAAAAAATATCCGCGCCGCGATATGGCCCCTGCGGCGCAGCTCTATATCGCCGAGATCTACGATCTGGGTTATAATGATTATCCCCGCGCCATCGAGGAGTACCGGAAGGCGGCCCCCTACGCCGACAAGGACGTGCGGGAAAAGAGCCTGTACAGTCTTGCCGACAACCTCTTTCGGGTCGGCAAGAGCGACGAGGCGAGGGACACCTGGATAGGCCAGGTCAAGGAATTTCCCCGCGGCGGGAAGGCGGACATCGCGTTCTACCGGCTCGGGACCCTGTCGTTCTCGAAAGGGAACATCGAGGAAGCGGCGGCCTATTACCGGAGGTCCCTCGAAGTAAGCAAGGACAAGGAGATCGCCATCAAGGCGAAGTACGCACTGGCCCAGTGCCTGGAAGCGTCCGAACATCTGAAGGATGCCCTCGCGATCTACCAGGAGCTGGAGCCGCTGTACCAGAACAAAGAGGCCATCCAGATCAAGATCAGGGCCCTTGAAACTCGGATCATCAAGAAAAGCTATTGACATCTCCAGGGGAGCGTGTTACTTTTTATGCTCGATTTAAAGCTCGTCAGGGAACGGACAGATGAAGTAAAGGCGGGGATCCGCAGGCGCGGGGGCGAGATCGACCTCGGCGAGTTCCTTGCGCTGGACGAAAAGCGGCGCGCGGCGCAGCAGGAAGCGGACGACCTCCGGCGAAAACGCAACGACGTTTCCGAAGAGATCGGCAGGCTCAAGAAGGCGGGCCAGCAGGCTGAGGACAAGGTCGCCGAAATGCGGACGGTGGGCGACTCGATCGCGGCGCTCGAGGCGGTGATCCGCGAGGCCGAAGACGCCCAGCGGAACATCCTGCTCACCATCCCGAACCTGCCGCACGCGACGGTGCCCGACGGCAGGGACGAGACCGCGAACGTCGAAGTGAAGCGGTGGTCGCCGGAAGGGACCGAACCGCCGAAGCTCTCCTTCGCGCCCAAGCCGCACTGGGACCTCGCAGAATATCTTGATATCATCGATTTTGACCGGGCAGCCAAGATCACGGGTGCCCGATTCGCTCTTTATAAAGGCATGGGCGCACGGCTCGAGCGGGCGCTCATCAACTTCATGCTCGATCTGCATACCACCGAGCACGGCTATCTTGAGATATTGCCGCCGTTCATGGTGAACCGGGCGAGTATGACCGCCACGGGACAGCTTCCCAAGTTCGAGGAAGAGCTCTTCAAGGTGGAGAATGGCACGTACTTCCTGATCCCCACGGCAGAGGTCCCGTTGACGAACATCCCCCGGGACGAGATCCTGCCTGACGAGGACCTCACGCTCAAGTACACCGCTTACACGCCGTGTTTTCGCCGCGAGGCAGGTTCCTACGGCAAGGACACGCGCGGCCTCATCCGTCAGCACCAGTTCAACAAGGTTGAGCTCGTGAAGTTCGCGAGGCCCCAGGACTCGTACCCGGAGCTGGAGGCGCTGCTTGCCGATGCCGAGGATGTCCTGAAGCGGCTCGGCCTGCCTTACCGGGTGATCACGCTGTGTACCGGCGACATGGGCTTCTCCGCGGCAAAGACCTATGACATCGAGGTATGGCTGCCGGCACAGGACCGCTATCGCGAGATATCGTCCTGCTCGAACTTCGAGGACTTCCAGGCCCGGCGCGGTAATATCCGCTATAGACCGAAGGGGAGCAAGAAGACCGAGTTCGTGCACACGCTGAACGGATCAGGCCTGGCCGTGGGGCGTACGGTCGTGGCGATCCTGGAGAACTATCAGCAGGCCGATGGAACCGTGGTGGTCCCGGAAGTGCTCAGGCAGTATATGGGCGGGGCGGAGCGGATCGAGCCCAGGAAAAAATAACGGCCCTGCAGGTCCCGCAGAGCGGTCGTGGTGCGAAGGCGGTACGTTGAGAAAGAGGTTTCAGGAACGGAGAGATGGCCGAGCGGTTTAAGGCGGCGGTCTTGAAAACCGTTGAGCGAAAGCTCCGGGGGTTCGAATCCCTCTCTCTCCGCCAGTTATCACAATCGATTATTGAAACTTGGAAATAGAAAATTTTAGATTTTCATCTTACAATCTTCAATTTCCAATGCCGTAGAGATTTTCACGGAGAGGTGGCCGAGCGGCTGAAGGCAGCTGCCTGCTAAGCAGTTGTGGGGGTAACTCCACCCCGGGTTCGAATCCCGGCCTCTCCGCCAGTTTGCAACAAGGTCGGGAGCACCGAAGATAGAATATCAGGAAACATCGTCTAAAGGAGGAAGTACCCATGAAGAGGATCGTAGCAGCAGTTCTGGTGGCCGGTCTGTTGGTCTCATTTGCCGGCTGCAAAAAGAAAGAGGAAAAGCCGCAGTTGCCGCCCGGACATCCGAGCACCGAAGGCGGGATGCCCCCGGCTGGCATGCCCGATATGCCGAAGGTCGACCGCAAGGTCGTTGTCCCGAAGGAGATCGCGGCGAAGTGGAAGGCCGTAAAGCTTGCCGTTGAGGACAAGACGAAAAAGGCCACAAAGGAGTATACCATCAACGTCGGTTCGTCGCTCGACGTACCGGGCACGAAGGTAAAACTGACGGTCCTGTCGTTCCTGCCGGATTTCCGGATGGGCGATAAGGACATCACGTCGGCATCGGACAAGCCGAACAATCCCGCGGCCCAGATCCTCATACAGGAGCCGGGCAAACCGGAACAGAAGATCTGGCTCTATTCCATGCACCCCGGCGTTCACCCGTTCCAGCATGAGAAGATCGGCCTGGTGCTGAACGGCGGCGTGTCCAAGTAAGATCGAGAGCGGTTGCCTTTTAACGATGCACAGGTGCGAGGTCGGCATCTGTGCATCCTATTTTTTTTGCGCCCATAGCTCAGCTGGATAGAGCGACGGACTACGAATCCGTAGGCCAGAGGTTCGAATCCTCTTGGGCGCACCATTTTACAGGAATGACCGCGGCAGACACGAAATGAGCCTCCCGTCGCACAGACCGGACGAAGAATGTATGCGGATGGCCCTGGCAGAGGCCGAGAAGGCGGCTGCCCTGGGTGAGACCCCGATCGGCGCGGTCCTGGTCGTCGAAGGTGAGGTCATTGCCGCCGCGCATAACATGCGCGAGACCTGGCAGGACCCTACCGCCCACGCTGAGTCGATCGTCCTGCGCGAAGCGTCGGCGCGATGCGGCAGATGGCGCCTTTCCGATGCTACGGTATATGTCACCATGGAGCCGTGCCTCATGTGTGCCGGCGCCCTGGTGCTTGCCAGGATCGGCAGGCTGGTGTATGGCTGCCGGGACCCGCGGGCCGGCGCCCTGGGGTCGGTATACGATGTCGTACGGGACGGCAGGCTGAATCATGTCTACCCGATCACGCCGGGAGTGCTTGAGGCAGAGTGCCGCGCAGTGCTTCAGGGCTTTTTTGAAAAGCTCCGCAAAAAATAACGGTTCGGCTTGTTATAGTATCATCGGGAGAGGTGGCCGAGCGGCTGAAGGCGGCAGTCTCGAAAACTGTTGTGGGGGTAACTCCACCGGGGGTTCAAATCCCCCCCTCTCCGCCAGTATAAATACATAGTAAATTTCAAATTGTAAATTGTAAAATTGCGGTAGAAAATGGAGAGGTGGCCGAGCGGCTGAAGGCGCACGCTTGGAAAGCGTGTTTAGGGAAACCTAACGTGGGTTCGAACCCCACCCTCTCCGCCAATTTTTTAGAATTGAAAATTGGAAAATGTAAATTTGAAACTTAATATTTTCAATCTTCAATTTCCAATGTATCAAGTTTAAGCGCTCATGGGCCCGGGTCCTGCGCAACCACGTCCTGTGAACCCCGTCAGGTCCGGAAGGAAGCAGCGGTAAGCGGGAACCGGGTGTGCCGCAGGGAAACCCGGGTTCATGAGCCTTTTTATTTTACAGCACGCGTCCGGCCGTTTCAGGTCATATTCTTTTTTACGTGACGTCGTCGTGAGGATCCCATGAGCTACCAGGTGTTCGCGAGAAAATGGCGTCCCCAGGTGTTCGAGGATGTGGTTGGTCAGGGCCACATCACCCGGACCCTCCAGAACGCCATCTCGACGAACCGCCTTGCCCATGCCTTTTTGTTCTCCGGACCGCGGGGCGTCGGCAAGACCACGACGGCCCGCATCCTTGCCAAGGCCCTGAACTGCAAGGAAGGTCCGACACCCACGCCGTGCGGCAAGTGCGACCCCTGCATCGAGACCGCGGCAGGGACCTCGGTGGACGTCATCGAGATCGACGGCGCCTCGAACCGCGGCATCGAACATATTCGCGAGCTCCGCGAGACCGTGAAGTATGCGCCCGTCGGCGGCAAGAACAAGGTCTATGTGATCGACGAGGTCCACATGCTCACGAACGAGGCGTTCAACGCCCTCCTCAAGACCCTCGAAGAGCCGCCGCCCCACGTCATTTTCATCTTTGCCACCACTGAACCCCAGAAGATCCCCGCCACGATCCATTCCCGCTGTCAGCGATACGGCTTCAAGCGGATCGCGCTCACCGAGATCGCCTCGAAGCTCCGCGAGATAACGGACAAGGAAGGGATCAAGGTCAGCGACCAGGGATTGAACCTCATAGCCCGGGCCGCCGAAGGCAGCATGCGGGATTCCCAGAGCCTGCTGGACCAGGCTGTTTCCTACGGCGGCATGGAGATCAGGAACGAGGACCTTCAGGCCATTCTTGGCGCGGTCGCCCAGGAAACACTGAAGACCTTCGCGGACGGCCTTCTCGCCCGGGACGCGTCCGGCCTGCTCCGGCAGATCGATGCGCTGCTGGAACAGGGGCAGGATATGCGTCAATTCCTGGCCGGCGTGGTCGAACATATCCGGAACCTCATCATTACGCGGACCGTCAAGGATGCCGGTCCGATCATCGAACTTCCCGCGGCGGACCTGGAGACGATCAAACAGCAGGCATCGGGCACCGACACGGAAAGGCTGGTCATGCTTTTCGACAGCCTGTCGAGAACGCTGGAGGAGATGCGGTGGTCGCCGCACCAGCGATTTACGCTCGAGGTGGGGCTGGTGAAAGCGTGCAGCGTCGCGACCCTGAAGCCGTTGGGAGAGGTCCTGGAGCGCATGAGGTCCCTGGAGGCGCAGCTCGGCTCCGGCGGACAGGGTCAGGCCGGCAAGCCGGAGGCGGTCCGGGAGCGGCCTGGGAGCTACGCGTCATCGGCCAGGACCACGGCCCCTGCGCCGCAGCCCTCCGCGGGTTCCGCCCCGGTGCACGGTGATCCCTGGGGCAGGATCCTGGGCCTGCTCAAGCAAAAGAAGGCGAGCCTTGCGTCCGTCCTTGGTCACAGCAAGGCCTTGAACAGCACCGCGGACACGCTGGTCGTCGGTATCAAGGGGACGAGCTTCCAGCTGGAACAGGCGGAACAGAAAGAGAGCCGCGACCTTGTCGAGCAGCTGGCAGCGGAAGTCCTCGGAAGACGGATACAGATAAAATATCAGCTCTTGGCAGAGGAAAAAAAGAGCCCACCCAAGGGAACGTCATCGAAAAAGTCCGCCGCCGAAGAGCAGGACCCTTTCCTGAAGGACACCCTCAGCATATTTAACGGCCAGGTCATTGAGCCTGACGGCACCGAGTAACGGAATAGCAAAAGGACACCGCCATTTGATTTTCTTATATTGCCATAATCCGCCTGTTTTTACTTGCAAATCAGGTGAAATTTTTTTACTATAGTACTCCTTTCGCTCTACGAGCGACTGGTCGCGATCCCTAACGGCGAAGAAGGCAACCCAATGTCAAAGAACCTGCTGAATAACCTGATGAAACAAGCCCAGCAGATGCAGGAGCGGGTGAAGAAGGTCCAGGAAGAGGCCGGAAGCAAGACCGTCGATGCTTCCTCCGGCGGCGGCATGGTGACCGTGGTCGCCAACGGCCGCCAGGAAGTGCTGTCCATCAAGATCGACAGATCGGTGGTCGACACGAATGACATAGAAATGCTCCAGGACCTGATCGCGGCCGCCGTGAACGAGGCGCTCCGGAAGTCCCGGGAGCTCATGAAGGATGAGATGGGCCGGATCACCGCCGGCATGGGCCTCCCGCCGGGATTGCTCTAATTGCGGATTTCGGATTGCGAATTGCGGATTGAAATAAAAAGCTCCGCACAGCACGATCGATGATCCGAAAAGTGTAACTATGGAACAGGGCAAACAGGGCCAGCCGGTGGAAATCAAGGATCAGGACGAACCGCTGTCGGAAACGACGCGGGGCAGGAAGCGCGAAAAGGCCGGGGACCAGGACGGCAAGATCTCCGGACGGGCGCTTGGCCGGATGGTCGAGTCGTTCATGCGGCTTCCCGGCATCGGCAGGAAAAGCGCGGAACGGCTTGCGTTCGCAGTGCTCGGCATGCCGAAGGAAGAGGCCAACAGCATAGCCCAGGCCATCGTAGACCTCAAGAACAGCAGCCGGTACTGCGCCGAATGCAATAACATCACCGAAGACGAGATCTGCGGCATCTGCCGCGACGAAAAGCGGGACCGCTCCCTCGTCTGTGTTGTCGAGGAGCCCAGCAACATCCTGGTCCTGGAAAAGACCGGCACGTTCCGCGGCCGATACCACGCGCTCCTGGGCGCTCTTTCTCCTCTTGACGGCATCGGACCGGAGGACCTGAAGATCGAGAGCCTCATGGACCGGCTCAGGGCGGGCGGCGTGAAAGAGGTCATCATCGCCACGAATCCCACGGTGAAGGGCGAGACAACGGCGCTGTACCTGTCACGATTGATCAAGCCGCTTGGCATCATCGTCAGCCGTATTGCCTACGGCCTGCCGGTCGGCGGCGATATCGAGTATGCCGACGAGAATACCGTGCAGCGGGCGCTCCAGGGAAGACGGGAGATGTAAATCAAAGGGCATTGAAAAGTGCAAATTGAAAATATTAAATTGTAAATTTGATGTGTATCTTCGGCACGTTCTCTTAAATTTCCAATTTGCTATTTACAATTTTCAATAAGCTTTTCGCAGGGAGGTACTTATGGCAGAGATGATCGAGATCAGATGGCATGGACGGGGAGGGCAGGGGACCGTCACCGCGGCGAAGGTGCTGGCCGACGCATGCCTCTCCGGCGGCCGCAACGTGCAGGCCTTTCCGGAATACGGCCCCGAGCGCGCCGGCGCGCCGCTGCGCGCCTACAACCGCATCAGCGAGAAGATCCTCCGGATGCACTGCCCGGTGCTGAACCCCGGCGTGGTCGCCGTCGTGGACGCGACGCTCCTCGACGCAATCAACGTCGCCGAAGGCGCGAAGGACGACGCCGTGTTCATCATCAACACGAGCAGGGACCCGAAAGAGGTACGGGAGAAATTGAAGGCAAAACCCTCCCAGAAGGTCTTTACCATCGACGCGACCAAGATCGCCATCGACACCATCGGCCGGCCCATGCCGAACGCGCCCATGCTCGGCGCGCTGAACAAGGCCATTGCGATCGTGGGCCAGGACGTGCTGCTGGCTGACGTGAAGGGCAGCTTCGGCAAGAAGTTCGCCCAGAAGATCATCGACGGGAATCTCACCGCCGTGAAGCGCGGGTACGAGGAGGTAAAGCAGGGATGAAACAGATGAACTGGAAAGAACTGCCCCACGCCGGAACGGTCCTGAAGGCCGGCAATGCGAACGAATACAAGACCGGTTCGTGGCGCACCTATAAGCCGCGCTGGATCGAAGAGAACTGCATCCAGTGCCTCTTCTGCTGGATCTACTGCCCTGACTCCGCCGTCATGGTCAAGGACGAAAAGCGGGCCGGTTTTGACTTTGACCACTGCAAAGGCTGCGGTGTCTGCGCCATGGAATGCCCCGGAAAAAAAGGCAACAAGGCCATCGTCATGGAAGAGGAGGGCAAATAACATGGGCATAACCACAACGAAGACCGTTGCCGTCACGGGCAACCAGGCGGTTGCCGAGGCGCTCCGTCAGCTGAACCCCGATGTCATGCCGGCCTATCCCATCACACCGTCAACGGGCATCATGGAATCGTTCACCTCCTTCGTTTCGAACGGCAAGGTGGACACCGAAATGATCCTCGTGGAAAGCGAACACAGCGCCATGAGCGCCGGGATCGGTGCCGCGGCAGCAGGCGGCCGGGTGGCGACCGCCACCAGCGCCCAGGGACTCGCGCTCATGTGGGAGATGCTGCATATCGCATCGGGCTACCGGCTGCCGATCCTGATGGCCCTCGTGAACCGCGCGCTGTCGGCGCCGCTGAACATCCACGGCGATCATTCCGATGGCATGGGCATGCGCGACTGCGGCTGGATCCAGCTGTTCTCCGAGAACGCCCAGGAGGCCTACGACAACACGATCATGGCCTACCGTATCGCCGAGCACAAGGACGTGCGGCTCCCCATCGCGGTCAACATGGACGGGTTCATCATCAGCCACTCCATCGAAAGCATGCAGTTCATCGCCGACGCTGACGTAACAAAGTTCGTCGGCGACTACATCGCGATCGATCCGCTCCTCGATATCGATAATCCGAAAAGCATCGGCGCGCTGGTGCTGACGGACTACTATATGGAGCACAAGCGGGCCCAGCACGAGGCCATGATCAACGCGAAGAAGGTCATACAGGACGTTTCGGCCGAATTCGCGAAGCTTTTCGGACGGAAGTATGAGCTGTTCGAATCGTACCGTCTCGAAGATGCCGAGGTCGTTCTGGTCGCCCTCAACTCGGCCGCCGGCACGATCAAGGACGAAGTGGACCGCTACCGCGAGAAGGGTGTCAAGGCCGGCCTGCTGAAGCCACGCGTCTTCCGGCCCTTCCCCTATGCAGAAGTAGGCGCGGCGCTCAAGAACGCCAAGGCCGTCTGCGTCATGGACCGGGCGGACTCCTACGGCGGCTACGGCCCGCTTTTCATGGAGATCGCGTCGGCCCTCGCGCCGCTCAAGGGCCCCGTGCTGTTCAATAAGATCTACGGCCTCGGCGGCCGGGACCTGATGCCCCACGACGTGGACAAGGTGATCGACGAAACCATCGAGGTCGCGAAGACCGGCAAGGTCACTATGCTGAAAGATTACCTCTCGGTGAGGAGCTAACGATGACCACGACAGAAAAACCCATGACCCTGAAATCCTTGACCCACAAGAACGACAACCTTTCCGGCGGGCACCGCATGTGCTCCGGCTGCGGCGCCCCGACCATCGTGCGCCAGGTGCTGCTGGCCGTCGATGAACCGGTGGTCATCGCGAACGCCACGGGCTGCCTCGAGGTCTCGACCTGCCTCTTCCCGTACACGGCGTGGAAGGTGCCGTGGATGCACAGCGCCTTCGAGAACGCCGCTGCCACGGCGACCGGTATCGAGACCATGTACCGGTCGCTCCGGAAGCAGGGGAAGCTCAAGAAGGAAATGAAGTTCATCGCCTTCGGCGGCGACGGCGGCACGTACGATATCGGATTTCAGGCGCTTTCAGGCGCTATGGAGCGGGGCCACCAGCTGCTCTATATCTGCTACGACAACGGCGCGTATATGAATACGGGCATCCAGCGGTCGAGCGCCACGCCCTTCGGCGCGGACACGACCACCCAGCCGGTGGGCTCCCATGTCCAGGGCAAAACCCAGCGCAGGAAGGACCTCACGCGCATCATGGCGGCGCATAACGTCGCCTACGCCGCCCAGGCCTCGCCCCATAACTGGAAGGACCTCATGACCAAGGTCAAGAAGGCGCTGGCAACGAACGGCCCCGCCTACATGGGCGTCGTGGCCCCCTGCAACCGCGGCTGGCGCACCCAGACCAACGACTCCATCCTGCTCTCCCGGCTGGCCGTGGACACCTGCTACTGGCCGCTCTACGAGGTCGCGGATGGGAAATGGACCATCAATTACGATCCCAAGGAACGGAAGAAGCCGATCGTCGAGTGGCTCAAGCCCCAGGGCAGGTTCAAGCACCTCTTCGCGCCGGGCAACGAGGGGATGCTCGAGAAATTCCAGAAGCTGGTGGACGACGACTGGGAAAGCCTCCATAAAATGGCGTCCGCCTTCGGTACCAAGTAGACCGGAAGACGGGATTGAACAAGCAACTATTCGCAGCCGGGTGTTTTTGACCCGGCTGTGTTCGTTTCCGGCCGGGGAAAAGCAAAAAAACCCTTGAAATCTCGGCACTACTATGGTTTAATAACAACCTGTACGCAGGTGAACTGCGTTGAACGACGATGAGGAGATGAGCGTATGATCGGTTCCGATCTGGTGATGTACGACGAAGAGTTCAAGCTGATCGATGCGGAACTCCAGCGGCTGCTTGCGCAGTCCAACGCGAAAGTCGTGTTCCTGGTCGACAAGAACGGTCAGCTGATCGCGGCAACCGGAGAGACCGAGAACCTGGACACCACGTCGCTGGCCTCGCTCACCGCGGGCAATATCGCCGCGACCGGCGGGATGGCCAAGCTCCTCGGAGAAAAAGAGTTCTCGATCCTCTTCCACGAGGGGCAGCGGGACAACATCCACATCTCCATCATCGGCCAGCGCGTTATCCTGGTCGTGATCTTCGATCAGCGCTCGTCCCTGGGCCTCGTCAGGCTCCGGGTGAAAAAGAGCGCCGAGCTCCTGGGAAACATCTTCAATCAGCTTCTGCAGAAGGTCGAGACGGGAAAAGGCTCTCCCAAGGGCGCCGATTCGCCGTTTGCCGAGATCACCGATGAGGACATCGACAAGCTGTTCGGATAACAGGTCAGGGGAGGAATTACCGTCCCATGTCGTTCATTAATTATTCATCCAGAGAGATCAACTGCAAGATCGTCTATTACGGCCCGGGCCTCTGCGGCAAGACGACGAACCTGCATTACATCTACAAGAAAACGAATCCCGACAGCAAGGGAAAGATGATCTCCCTGGCGACCGAGACCGAGCGCACCCTGTTCTTTGACTTTCTTCCGCTGGCGCTGGGCGAGATCCGCGGATTCAAGACCCGGTTCCATCTCTACACGGTCCCCGGCCAGGTCTTTTACGACGCAAGCCGCAAGCTCATCCTGAAAGGCGTGGACGGCCTCGTGTTCGTCGCGGACTCCCAGGTCGAGCGCATGGAGGCGAACGTCGAGAGCGTGGAAAACCTTCGGATCAACCTCGCCGAGCAGGGCTATAATCTCGATGCCGTCCCCTATGTCGTTCAGTACAACAAGCGGGACCTCCCGAACGCCGTACCGATGGCCGAGATGAAAAAAGCTTTGAATCCCCGCGGCGTACCGGACTTCGAAGCGGTCGCGTCGGAGGGCACCGGCGTGTTCGACACCCTCAAGGCCATCGCCAAGCAGGTCATCATGGAGCTGAAGAAGGGCCAGGAGGGCGGGTAGAACAACAGGGTCAAGGGTCCGGAAGCGAAATAACCCGTTGACAGCAATGTCAGTATATGGTATTTATACCGCCTGCAAATCGCGTAATTTTCCCTAACTAACCTATAATTCCCGGATAGCTCAGTCGGTAGAGTCCCGCAGGGCGGGATTAACCACCTGAGCTGAGAAGCACGATACTGGAGATTCACTGAAATAAGAGAAGTAAGCTACAGAGATCCATCAAATTCCCGGATAGCTCAGTCGGTAGAGCGGGTGGCTGTTAACCACCATGTCGCAGGTTCGAGTCCTGCTCCGGGAGCCATACAATCAAAAAGCCAGAATATAAACCATTCTGGCTTTTTCATTTTATGAGCTTCCACGTATACATCTTACGGAGCGACACGACCGGTCGGCATTATTGCGGCCACACCGATGATCTTGTTCGCCGCCTGCGCCAGCATAATGACCCCGGTTACCAGGGTACCAAGACGACCAAACGCTTTCCCGGCCCCTGGACCACGATCTGGTCCGTCTCGACGAAGACACGCGCGGAAGCCATGAACCTGGAAAAAAAGATCAAGGCCCGCGGAATTCAGCGATTCCTCAAGGATCCTTGATCGAGGGTGTCTTGCTCCGGGGGCCTTTTCAGATATTACCGCAGCCAGTACGCGCGAGCAGCAACTCAAGCGCAGGACCCGCGCTAAAAAAAGAAGCGTTGATCAGCGGCACGAGGACCTATTCCGTCGGAGGGACCGTGAGCGGCCTCGCGGGGACCGGGCTCACACTCCTGAACAACGGCGGGAACAGCCTTGCCGTCGCGTCGAGCGGCACATTCACCTTCACGACCTGGATCGCCGACGGAGCGCTCTACAGCGTGACGGTCGGCACGCAGCCCAGCAGCCCGGTGCAGGACTGCGTCGTGAGCAGCGGCTCCGGCACGGTGGACGCCGCGAAGATAACCAATGTTGCCGTGGCCTGTACGACCATACCTCAGGTCGACGGAAGTTTCTGCTCCGTTAATGCGGCATGCATATCGGAAATCTGCGAGTGCGCCGACCCGGCATGCGCGACGAAACGGTGCGCAGCAGCGAGCTGTGTGTGCCAGTATGTGAATGACATCGGTTCGGGCTGTGCCAGCACCCTGACCGCCTGGACTGACCCGCTGAACGCCTGTCCGGACTTCCAGTGCGACGGTTTCGGCGCCTGTCTGACGAGCTGCTCAGAGAACGCCCAATGCGACAGTGACAAGTACTGCGCAGCCCCGAACTGCGTGCTCAAGTCCGCCTTGGGCGCATCATGCACGATCGGCTTCGATTGCATCAGCTGGTTCTGCATAAGCAACGTTTGCTGTGAGAGCCCGTGTATCGGAGGGACTTGCGACGCTACGGGAAACTGCACCGGCTCGGTAAAGGGAGCGTCATGCACTGCCAGCGACCAATGCGGCACGGGCCTGTTCTGCGATACGACCGGCACCTCGATGTGCTGCGAATCGCAATGCAGCAGTCTGCTTGGGACCTGTGCCGCGTCGGGTGATTGCACAAACCTGCCGTCCGGTTCGGTCTGCACTATCGGTGATACACAGTGCGCAGCCGGCCTTTCTTGCTCTGATCCTGGTGGGGTTTGTCAGTAGGGGGCAGGAAAGCAAGAAAGAATTAAGAAGGAAGAATTTCTTTTAACAACTTGGGGTCCCCCATTTGTTCCCTGCTGGACAAGGGCGCGGACGTGAATGCGAAGGACTCGACGGGGGGTGGGCCGGGCATGGGCCTGTCAGTGCTCATGCACGCGTCGTATCGCGGCAAGACCGAGGTCGTCAAGCTGCGGCTCGCCCGGGGCGCTGAGTCGAACGCGCGATCGAACAACGGCGATACGGCCCTAAAGATAGCCGTACAGGCCCGTCGCTTAGCTGTGGTCAACGTTCTCAAGCAGGCCGGAGCCAAAGAGTAGGAGCTATGTGAGGGTCCGGTCTATACTGTCTGACCCTGTCTTTCTCTCGTTTCTCTGAAGTTCTCCTCTCGTCATCTTCTGTTATAATTAGCCATAGACTCCCTCTGCAAAGGGAAGAACAGGAAGGACCACCGTTATGCTGGAAACAAAAGATTTTGCCACCGGCTGCCTGACGATCATCCTCTGTGCCTTGCTGGTCCCGCTCTTTTTTGTGGTCTTCAAGCTGACCCTGTATCTTGCCATCTTCCTTGCCTTGGTTACCGGCGTTGTCCTGGGGATAACGGTATTGGGGAGGATCGTGAGGCTCGTTATCACGGGGAAATAAGCGCCGGCATCGATTGCCCCGGTGCGACGCACGGGACCACTCTAATGGTATAATGATCGCAGGCATTCTATTCCAGGGCAAGAAGGAGACGCGCAATGGGAGACAAGGGCGGCAGGAAAGGCAAGGAAAAGAGCGAAAAGCAGAAGACGATAAAGCATGTGCATGACGTGCAGCAGCAGAAGGACAAGCAGCAGAAAAGCCCGTTCGACATCAAAAGCAGATAGGCCCGGCTAAAACCTTCTCACCTCTGAAGGTCAGGTCCTTGCCGTTGACATTGACCTGCGGACCGTAAGGGACAGAAATGCTATGTTGAAATTCTCCTGTCGCTGAAGCATTAGGGTCCGGTCTTGCGGCTTGATAAATTTCATTGTGACCAATATCAATGTCTTTATTGTTTTGTCCAACCCTTCCCCCTGACTCGCTTGCCGGTCACTGGTCAATAAACCCTTGCAAGGAACGTTATGGGGTCACCTGATTATTGAGATTCGAGGCCGGCGCCCGTGATACCCCCGGGATCCACGCTGGAGCAGAAGAAGTTCCCCGTTGTCATAGCGACGATCATCGAACACGTCTGACCATGACCGTCTTTTTGAAACGATGACACCAACTATCTTCAATTCACTTTCTCACTCGGATTTTCTGCGCCTGACGCTCGAGGCCTTTTCGCGGCAGGGCTTCGAGGTGGAGCGGAGCACCGATTCCGGAGCCGACGCGGTCCTGGTCGGCAAGAGCGGCGACCGGATCGCCGTGCTCTGCAAGAAATACCGCGACGCCTTCATCGGCCGGCCGGTCCTTCAGCAGTTCCATACGGCAATGGGCCAGATCGGCTGCAGGGAAGGATACCTGATCACGACGACTGATTGCCTGCCTGAAGCGCACGAATTCGCGCACGGGAAGGGACTCGAACTTTTCAACCGCGATCGAACGACACGATTGTTCCTGTCGGCATTCGGCGACGAGTTCATGCGGACCGGCAGGATACCCGAGCTGGGACACAAGGCCAGGGTCGTTCCTGCGCCGGTCAAGAAGCCCGTCAGCGCCGCAACCTATGAGAAGGTCGCGGACTCCGACCGGAAGAATGAACGCGAGCCGGGAAAACCGAACGTATCGACACAAGCTCCGGAACCGGAAAGACCGCCTGTGTTGGTCCAGGCGCCAGAACCGGTAAAATTGCTTGTATCGGCAGAGTCACCCGAACCGGATATGCCGCCTGGACCGGCTGCGGCCCCGGAACCGGCAAAAGCCCCGGAACCGGTAGCAGTTCCAGAACCGGAAAGGCCATCCGTACCGATCGAGGCCCCGGAACCGGAACAAGCAACAGAGCCTGCACAAGCCGCAGAGCAGGGGACAGCTCCTCCCGAGGATACCGTCAACGAGGAACTGCCGGAGGAAGTGGAGTCCGTAGAGAGCCTTGAACCCTCCGTGCCTTCAGAGGCCGCTTCCTTGAAGAACACGAGGACGATCTTCTGCGCGGAATGCAACCAGCAGACGAGGGTGCCGACCGACCAGGGGATGATAAAGGTAACATGCACTGAGTGCGGATCGCTGTGGCTCTATCAGCCTGAGATGAACAGTAACGGAGAAGTGAAGACAACGACGATCATTGCGTGTCAGACCTGCTCGCAGCAGTTGAACGTCCCGGTCAACCGCGGGCAGCTGAACGTACGGTGCCCGAAGTGCGGTAATAAATGGGTGTTCACGCCGTGAAGGACCGCATCTGCCGGGGACTGCCGAGGGCCGGGTCTGGAATGCCGGCGTTTCTCCCGGGCTGAGTTACGAAAGGCATCGTGACGGGAATCCGGTAACAGTATGCCGCTGAAGGGTGCCTTCGGCGGCTTTCTTATTTGTTTTCCTGGTGGTGCGGTCTTCTGAGGAAGGACGTCAGCAGGATGGCTGCGGCGGCGAGGCCTGCAGCCATGAAAAAGCTCGAAGAAAAGCTGCCGGTCCGCTCGGCGAGGACGCCGGCGATCGACGGGCCGGCGATCTGGCCGAGGCCGAAGATGAACGTTATGAACCCGAAGGCGGCGAGGGCCTTCTCCGGCCCGACATACTCGCTGACGGCTGCTACCATGATGGACGGGATGGACCAGGCGACGATCCCGTAGAACCCGATCGACAGATACAGGAAGAGCGGGGGAAGGTTTGCGGCGACCATGAGATAGGCGAGCATCTGGAGAAGGAAGACGAGCATCAGCCCGGCCTTCCTGCCGATGCGGTCCGACAGCGTACCGAAGACCGGACCAGAAAACAGACTGAGCAAGCCCACCCAGGCCCAGAAATTGCCGGCGACGGCCTCGGAAAAGCCGTGCTCGTTGACCAGCGTGGTCACGATGAAGGTGGCATAGATCACGTAGGTATAGCCGAACAGGAAGTAGATCCCGCCCAGAAGATACAGGGTCTTGTTCCTGTAGATGTTCTCCCTGCCCGCCGCCGCGGTCACCGTCACGGAAGGAACGATCCTGTCCTCGCTCCCCAGCGGCCCCAGCCCCTTCTCTTCCGGTTTGTTCCTCAGCACGAGAAAGGCGAACACGGCGATCGCCGCGACCGCGCCCGCGAGGACCATCCAGTTCGTCCTCCAGCCGTCCGGGCCCACCTGGCCATTGACAAAGGGTATCAGTTTGCCCGAAATGATGATGGCGAAACCGCTGCCGATCACGACGAACCCGGCCGCCCTTCCGCGGATCGACCGGTCGAACCACGCCGTAATGAGCCCCATCATGGGCACGTTCGCCGCGCCGCTGCCGATGCCGGTGATGAGGTAGAGCAGAAGTACCGAGACGAAGCCCTGCGCCCGGCTGATGAGCGCCATGGACACGGCGATGATCGCAAGGGCGACGACGATGAGCTGGCGTGAGCCGATCCGCTTCGCGATGGGGGCGCAGAGCAGGACCGCGGCGAGGTAGCCGATGAAGTTTCCGGTGCTGATATAGCCGATCTGGGCGTAGGAAAGCTTGAGCGACGCGGCCATGGACGGGAGCAGCATGCCGAGCGCGAAACGGCCGAAGCCGAGGCAGGCCATAATGACGATCGTGCCGGTGAGGACGATGATCCAGGCGTAGTGGAAGGAAGGGCTCGAAGTGTTTTGTTCAGACATAAGAACTCATTTTGCCACGAAGGCGCCAAGACACGAAGATAAGTAGATCCTCAGACGGAAGACTTTGCTTTTCTTAGAGCCTTCGGGTCTTGGTGGCAAGATTATCCTGAGCTACTTCACGATATCCGCAATGCTGTCCTTTTTCCGGTACACCGTCCCCTGGAAGAGGGCAATCTTGTTCCCGGTATCGTCCGTCACCGTGATCAGATACGTTGCCAGCTTCGGGTTGATCGAGACCTCTTCCGCAGTAGCGGTAAGTGTGCCGCTGGTCACGGACTTGAAGAAGGAAATGCTCACGTTGATGGCCACGGCGAGCGTTCCGTGGGAGTTCGACGCAATGGAGAAGACCGCGTCGGCCAGGGAAAAGATCGCGCCTCCGTGGACCATTCCGGCGCTGTTCAAGTGATGCCTGCCGATCTCCATGCGGGCCTTCGCGGCGCCTTTGCCGTGTTCCAGGACCTCGACGCCGAGGTGCCGCGCAAACTGGTCCTGCTGAACGAACTTCTTCATCGCGTCCATGTGCCTTCCTCCTTGCCGGTCAAGTGCCGCCATTATAAACTACTCCGGTATGCGGGTAAAGACCTCAGTGGAGACCCGAAAAACAGCGGTTTGCCGCTACCGGCCCCTCCCCCCCGCAGCACGGAAGACGCTGCTCAGGTACTTCTCCGTTTGACAAAATCGGGCGTCCCTGCTAACCTTGTCCTGGGGAAACACAATGTCCGTACGAAGCGATCCAGGGAGGAATGTCATGAACAGGTTCTCAAGAAACAGCGTTATTACAGTTCTATGCGTTGTGGTTTCTGCTGTGCTGCTGATGCTGCCGAACGCGTTTGGAGAGGAAAAAGCAAAGAAACTGGACGGCAAGGCCCTGTTCGAGCAGAAGTGCCTGAAGTGCCACAAGAACACGAAGTTCAAGGACCTGGCCAGCGACCGCAAGGGCTGGGTGCTCACGCTCAGCAGGATGCAGAGAAGCACCTGCCCGATGAACGATGAAGAGCTCGAGGTGCTTGCCGATTATCTTTCGAAGACCTATGGCGAGTAGCTCTTCGCCGGCGCATTGCCTCCCAGGAGCGCCTGGGCATTCCGGAACAGCAGCTTTTCCTTCCTGCTGTCCGCCATCCCGAGACGCAGTGTGCGCTCCAGCATCTCCTTTTGGTCCGACCAGGGGCTGTCGCTTCCGAACAAGACGCGGTCTTCATCGAACTGCGACAGGGCCTTGATGAACCGGTCGTCGTCGATCTCGGTCAGCGTGATGGATGTTTCGGTATACACGTTCCCGCATTTCCCCAGTCCTCCGATCCGGTCCCACTGCCGCCATCCCCCCACATGCGTAGCAACGATCACAAGGTCCTTGAACTGATCGGCGATCGCTTTCACCCGCTCCACGTCGGCCTGGTTGTTTCCCGGGAAGGCCATATCATCGCCTGTATGGAAGACGACGAAGAAGCCGTAATGCTCGATGAGTTGGTAGAGCGGGTACATCCTGCGGTCGTCGATGGCGAAGCCCTGGTACATGGGATGGAGCTTGACGCCTTTGATGCCCGCCTCCGCGGCGCGGGTGAACAGCATCCCCACCTCGTTCATCGGATTATCGGGATGGACCGAGATGAGCGGGACAATGCGTTCTCCCGCGATATGCCGGCAGAATTCGAAGATAGGCAGCATCTGCGACGGCCGGGTCGCGATGTTCGCCACGACGCTCAACGAAATGCCCGCTTGGTCCATGGAAGCAAGCAGTCCCTTGAGCGTGCCGTCGGTCCGGGGAACGTATTCGCCGGATTCCTCGGCCAGCGCCGCGACGGCCTGCTTCGCGATCCGGTCGGGGAAAATATGGGTATGGAAGTCGATACAGTTCATATGAAAAAGAGTAAGTCAAAAACGGAATTAACTATTTACCACAGAGGCACAGAGGTCACAGAGAAAATCAAGAAACAAAAGCCTGATTCGGGTTTACAATCCAAAGAATAGATCCTGATGTTGACGTCCTCTGTGCCTCTGTGTCTCTGTGGTGGATTCATATGTGTATTAGAGTTTCCGGTTGTCGATGACCCGCTTTGCCTTCCCTTCAAATCGCTCGATGGTCTTCTTCTCCACGAGTTTCACCTCGACGGCGATCCCAAGCTCCGAGGCCATGCGCTTCTTGATCGTGTCGATGAGCTCCTTCTGTTTTTTCATCTCGTCGAAGAAGATCTTTTCCGAGGCCTCCACGAGCACCGTCGCATCGTCCAGCGCGCCCTTCCGGTCAATGACGATCTGGTAGTGCGGCTCGGTGCCTTCAACGTCGAAGAGCACGGCTTCTATCTGCGACGGGAACACGTTGACGCCGCGGATGATGAGCATGTCGTCGGTCCTGCCCATAACGCGGCTCATGCGGCGCAGGGTCCTGCCGCAGGGGCACGTCTCCGGCATAAGCCGTGTGAGATCGCGGGTGCGATAGCGGATCATGGGGAAGGCCTCTTTTGTCAGGGTGGTAATGACCATCTCGCCCACCTCGCCGAGCTTGACGGGCTGGAGCGTCTCGGGATCAATGACCTCGACGAGGAAATGGTCCTCGCTGATGTGCAGGCCGTTCTGGTGAAGGCATTCACCCGCGACTCCCGGCCCCATGACCTCGGAGAGTCCGTAGTTGTCCGTGGCCTTTATCATCAGCTTCTGTTCCAGCTCCCTGCGCATGGAGTCCGACCAGGGCTCGGCGCCGAAGAGGCCCCACTTGAGCGAAAGGGAGTTGGGATCGATGTTCATCTCCCGGATCGTATCGGCAATGAGCATGGCGTAGCTCGGCGTACTGACGAGCGCCGTGGTCTTGAAGTCCTGCATGATCTTGATCTGGCGTTTCGTGTTGCCGCTGGACATGGGGATGACCGACGCGCCGACGCGCTCCGCGCCATAGTGCAGCCCGAAAGCGCCGGTGAAGAGGCCGTAGTTGAACGATATCTGGACCACGTCATCGGCGGTGACGCCGCCCGCCGTGAGGACGCGCCCCACGAGGTTCGACCATGTCTTGATGTCGTTTCGCGTATAGCCAACGACCGTGGACACGCCGGTCGTGCCGGAGGATGCGTGTACCCGCACCACCTCGCGGAGCGGAACGGCGAAGAGACCGTAGGGGTAGTTCTCCCGGAGATCGCTTTTCGCGGTGAAGGGCAGCTTCCCGAGGTCGTCGAGCGAGGACAGGTCGTCGGGGTTGAACCCCATCTCGTCGAACTTCTTCAGGTAGAAGGGAACGTTCAGATAGACCCGGTTCAGGGTGGACTCGAGCCGTTCGAGCTGGAGCTGTTCCAGTTCTTTGCGGTCCATGCATTCGCTTTCCTGCTGCCAGAACATAGGTACCTCCATTGAAACAGGGTCCAGGGTCCGGGGGCCAGGGTCAAGGGGTTGGGCCGCCTTCCGGCTACTGGCCCCTGGCTACCGGTCCCCTGTCTTATTTGTTCTCCCCATCCAGGTCCTTGCCCAGATAGGCCCGCTGGATCTCGCGGTTGGCCAGAAGGTCCCCGGCGTCTCCCTCGAGGATGATCCTGCCGGTCTCCAGGACATAGCCGCGGTTCGCGATCTTGAGGGCGCTCCGGGCGTTCTGCTCCACCAGGAGCACCGTGCATCCTTCATCGCGGATCTTGGCGATGATATGAAAGATGTCCTTGACGATGAGCGGCGCCAGGCCCATGGACGGCTCGTCCAGCATGATGAGCGTCGGCCGTGCCATGAGCGCGCGGCCGATGGCAAGCATCTGCTGTTCGCCGCCCGAGAGGGTCCCGGCCAGCTGATGCTCGCGCTGCCTGAGGACCGGGAAGAGCCCGAAGACCCGGTCGAGGTCATGAGCGACCTCATCGCGCTTGCCCCGCTTGTGCTGGACATACGCGCCGAGCAGAAGGTTTTCCCTCACCGGCATCGCTGCAAAGACCTGTCTGCCTTCCGGGACGAGCGAACAGCCGCGGAACACGACCTGCTCGGGCGGGATACGCTGGATGTCCTCGCCCTTGAACAGGACCTCGCCGGACGATGCCCTGAGCAGTCCGGTGATGGTCCGGAGGAGCGTCGACTTGCCCGCGCCGTTGGCGCCGATGATCGTGACGATCTCGCCCGGCTTCACGTGAAGCGAGAGCCTGCGGAGCACGTGCAGGCTCCCATAGCCAGCGCTGAGGTTGTGGACCCTAAGCATCGTCCTCTCCCAGGTAGACCCGGATCACATGAGGGTTCTGCTGTACCGCAAGGGGCATGTCGTCGGCGATCTTTTCTCCGTAGGACAGGACCACGATCTCGTCGGAAATGTTCATGACCAGGGACATATCATGCTCAACGATCAGCACGGTGATCCCGCGATCGCGGATCTTCATGATCAACTTGGCCATATCCGCGGTCTCCCGCATGTTGAGCCCCGCGGCGGGTTCGTCCAGGAGCAGCATGGCCGGCTCGGTAGCCAGTGCCCGCGCCAGCTCGACGACGCGCTGCTGCCCGTAGGAAAGACTGGTCGCATCGGTATCGGCGAAGGCCGCGATGCCGAGCAGGTCCATGACCTCGAGCGCCCGGTCACGATGCGCCTGGTCCTCGCGACGCGTCCCGGGCAGGCCCAGCATGCCCGCCAGAAATCCCGCCCGCCCCTTGACATGCCGTCCGACCATGACATTCTCGAGCGCGGTCATGTGCGAGAACAGCCTGATATGCTGGAAGGTGCGTGAGAGGCCGAGCCCGGCGATCTGGTGGGGCTCCTTGCCGTGGATCGCGGTATCCCTGAACGTGATCGTCCCGGTGTCGCTCGGAAGGAACCCCGACACGAGGTTAAAGAGGGTCGTCTTGCCGGCGCCGTTGGGGCCGATGACCGCCTTGATCGTGCCGCGCTGGACGGAAAAGCTCACGTCCTTGACGGCCTGGAGGCCGCCGAAGCGCTTGCCGATATTGTTGACTTCAAGTAGAGGCATAATATCAGGAACGATCACAACGGACCCTTCTCTCGCAAAGACCGACAAGATCACAATACACGAAATTCATTTTCTCGCAAAGCCGCTAAGACGCAAAGAAAGCGAACAAAGAAATGTTTTTTGAGTCTTTTTTAACGGATCAGCTTCAGGCCTTCCTTTGCGACCTTTGCGCCTTGGCGAGAGACAGGCCTTTGCTATTTGTCATGCTCTCTGAAACAGCTTCTTCACCATCGTTCGTGCATCGAACTGCAGGATCCCCTCGGGGGAGAACAGCATGATGAGGACCAGGACCCCGCCGAACACGGCGTCGTCAAAAGAGCCGAAGTAGCCGCGGAGCGACAGAAAGTTCAGCGCGGCGCTCATGATGAGCGTGCCCCAGAGGCTTGCCATGCCGCCCACGGCCACGATCGCCACGTACCGCACCGACTTCATGATGGACGCCTCGGAGGGGCCGATGCCGCCGTTGAAGTGTGTTAGGAACACGCCGGCCACCGCGGCGAATACCGCGGAGAGCACGAAGGTGTTGAGCTTATACCGCGCGGTGTCGACGCCCATGGCATTCGCCGCGTCCTCGGCGCCGTGGATGGACCGGAGCGCCCTGCCGACGCGCGAGTCGATGAGGTTCAGGAGCAGCAGCATGCCGCACGCGACGAGTCCCCAGGCGATGTAGAAATTCTGGACCCGGAGGCCGGGAGCCCCGCTCACGACGAGGCCGGGCAGGAGCGGGAAGGCCGGCACGCTCGAGATGCCGTCGGCGGCCCCGAACTTCTGGGTGCCGAGCACGACGCTGTAAATGATTGTGCCGAAGCCGAGGGTCGCCATGGCGAGGTAGTGCCCTTTCAGCTTGAGCACCGGGACGCCGATCGCATATGCGATGATCACCGTCAGGATGACCGCGACGACGCATGCCGCCCAGGGATGGAATGAGAGCATCTGGCCGCCGTAGAGGTCCTGACGGCCGGTCAGGAGCGACAGTTTTATCAGGATCCCGGTGAGCGCCGATCCCTTGTACGCGGAGAGGTCCACGGTAGTGAGGACCGCCGACGTGTAACCGCCGATGGCGAAGAAGCCTGCATGCCCGAGCGATATCTGGCCCGCGTACCCCATGAGCAGGCAGAGCCCGATGATGATAAGGGAGTAGTACGCCGTCATGGTGAACTGCGTGAGGTAGAACCCCTTGCCCGCGACGAGCGTCAGGAGCTGGACCGCGACAACGGCGGCGAGGAGGATCAGAATATGGAAGTGTCGTCCGGTCCGCATCAGAAATCCTTCAGCTTGAAGGCCTCCCGGTTCCCGAAAAGTCCGCTGGGCCGCAGGAACAGCATGGCCAGCAGGAGGGAGATGGATATGGCGTCCTTGTACGCCGTGGGCATGACCCAGATGCTGAAGGATTCAAGGATGCCGAGGATGAAGCCAGCGGCAACGGCCGCCATGCTGTTGCCGAGCCCGCCCAGGATGGCCACGGTGAAACCCTTGATGGCAAGCCCGCTCCCGATGGCGTACTGCGTCTGGGTGATGGGGGAGACCACGCAGCCGGCCAGGGCGCCGATGCCCGCAGAAAGCACAAAGGAGAGGGTGATCATGTTCCGCGTGGGTATCCCGCAAAGCGTCGCTGCGTCGCGATTCGCCGCGCAGGCGCGCATCTCGCGTCCCAGCATGGTGAACTTGAAGAACAGGTTCAGGAGGACGACCACGATCGCGCAGACCCCCAGGCTCCAGAGGACCTGGGGCGAGACGCGGACGCCGCCGAAGGACAGTGCGGAGATCTCGTTGCCGGTGAAATAGGGAAGGGAGCGGACGCCCTCTCCCCAGAGCACCAGGCCCGCCTCCCGCACCAGGATCGAGATGCCGATGGTGATGATGATCATCCGGAGGACCGACGGCTTTACGAGCCACCGGATGAAGACCATCTCGATCAGTCCTCCGACGGCCATGGTGATGATCACCGCGCCGAGGATGGCGAGCGGCAGCGGCAGGAAGGCGTACAGGCTCACCGCGGTCATGCCGCCCAGCATGACGAACTCGCCCTGGGCGAAATTGATGATGCCGGTGGTGTTGTAGATGATGTTGAAGCCGATCCCGACGATGGCGTAGATGGTGCCGTAGGTCAGGCCGGCGACGAGGTATTGAAAGAATAATTCTAAGAACATTCGATTCTCAATGCTAAAAGCTCAACAAGAACAAATATACCACAGCAGCCAAAAGTAGGCGCTCCTAAGCGAGGTCACGGAGTTCACGGAGGAAAGCAAATAAACAAGATGACAACCACAGATTAACACAGATGACCGCAGACGACAAACCGGGATGGCTTCTTACAGTCTCAGATCGTATCCGTGTTCATCTGTGGTTAAACAAGGTCCGTTTCTCTGTGCCTCTGTTGAATTAATTTCTCCGGCAGGGCGAGCCGACAAACAACAGGGAGTATCCGTCATTGCCGGATACTCCCTGATCTCAAACCGGGCAAAGAGTATATTACTTATCCAACACGACGAACTTTCCGTCTTTCACGGTCAGCATCTCGAAGGCGTTCTTGTCGAGGCCGTTGTGGTCCTCGGCCGAGAAGTTGAACACGCCGGCCGTGCCCACGAGACCCTTCGTCGTCTCGATGGCCGTGCGGACCTTTTCCTTGTCCGCGCCCGCCTTCTCGATGGCCTTGGTCAGGATCAGGAACGCGTCATAGGCGTGGCCGCCGAAGGTGCTGACGTCCTCACCGGCGTGCTTCGCCTCATAGGCCTTCTTATAGGAGATCAGGAGGGACTTCTGCGGGTTCTTGTCCGAGAGCGTGTCGGCCACAAGAAGCCTGCCTGCCGGGAATATCACACCTTCCGCAGCGGCGCCCGCCGCTTTGACATACTGAATATTACCGAAGCCATGGCTCTGGAAGATCGGAGCGGTGATGCCGATCTGGCGCGCGTTCTTGATCACGATGGCCTGCGCCGGTTCGATGGACCAGTTGACGACAGCCTGGACGCCGGCCGCCTTGACCTTGGTCACCTCGGCGGTGAGGTCCGTGGCTGCCTTGTCATAGACCTCGCTGACGAGGATCTGGATACCGTGCTCAGGGGCCAGTTTCTCGATCTGCTCCTTGCCGGCCTTGCCGAAGCCGGTGTTGCTGGAAAGCACGCCGATCTTCGAGATGTTCATCTTTTTCATCTGCTCAAAGATCCTGATGACCGCATCGCGGTCCATCTGGGGGGTCTTGAACACGTACTTGGCCACGGGCTTCACGATGACCTCGGCGGCCGCGCAGGACAAGAGGAGTGTTTTGCTTTCCTCGGCAAGGTTCTTCATCGCCATGGTCTCACCGCTCGTGGACGGGCCGATGATGGCGAAGACCTTCTCTTCTTCGATCAGCTGCTTGGCAAAGGAGATCGCCTTCTCCGGGCTTGCCTGCGAGTCCTTGATGATCAGCTCGACCTTCTTGCCGCCGATGCCGCCTTTCGCGTTGACGTCCGCGACCAGCATTTCGAGGGTCCTTGCTTCCGGTGCGCCGAGGAACGACGCCGGGCCGGTCACCGCCAGAATGGCGCCCACCTTGATCGTATCTGCTGCCATGGCCGGCGCGATGAACGCGGCGACAATGGTCAATGCTGCTGCTAAACGGGTGAACATACGCATAGTCCTGATTCCCTCCTCAGTATGGTATTCCTGCTCTCCGCAGGGTGTAAGCCTAAAGCTTTTTCATCTCTTCGCCGCTCAGGACCCTGATGCTCCCCTGCCGGAGAACATCGATGGCCTTGTCGGCATCGTCGAACCGGAAGATCAGCACTGCGTTTCCCTCGCTCTTCTGGACGAAGGCGTACATGTATTCGACGTTGATGCCCTTCCCCTGGAGCGTCCCCAGGATGCCGGCAAGACCGCCCGGCCGGTCGGGCACCACCACGGCGACGACCTCGTTCATGCCGACAGTGAAGCCGCTTTCCTTGAGGAGCGCCGCCGCTCCAGCGGGGTCGCTCACGATGAGTCGGAAGATGCCGAAGTCGGCGGTATCGGCCAGGGACAAGGCCCGGAGGTTGATGTTGTTCCGGGCAAGGATCTCCGTGACCTCGGCCAGCCGCCCGGACTTGTTCTCGAGAAATATGGATATTTGCTCAACCTTCATTGATCCCCCGACGAGCGCTGATGCCGAAAACCGCTGGAGCGACCCGTCCCGGACCTTGCGCTGGAAGCCTCATAATATGACGAGTTGCAGGCCTTTGTCAAGGTGTAAGGGCTGAAAAACTCATGGGATACTGGGTCCCGAAAGAAAACGTGACAGCAGTGTCCGGACAGCTTGGTCCGCAAATGGACCTGACGGGGGAATGTTATCATTCGCAGACACGGCTTGTTACAAGAACGATTAAATACAAAAAAACCGGCAATTGCGGATAATACAGTAAGTAGCACTCCTTGCAACGAAATGCAGCGACTGCTGTGCTATGATTAACATCATACAATCCGCTCTGAGATCATGTTTTACTATGCCGTCAAAAGATCATACCAGGGAGGTGAGACAACAGGATCATCGCAGGAGCACAGGTTTTCGAACTTATCTTACAGGAGGACAGAACATGCGAACAAAGAAGGTGATCATTTTCATCATGATGTCGGCGCTCGTCATCGCGGGAGCGTGGTTGACGACGGCCGACGCGCAGTACAAGGCGGAAGGCGCGAAGAAGCCGGCGAAGGAAGCGAACGTGAAGGTCGACGTTTGCTACGGATGCCACGACCCGATCAAGCAGCTCCACACCATGGGAAAACACAGCAAGAACAACTGCGTGAACTGCCACCGCGGTCTGGCAAAGCACCTGGCGAATCCCGGCCCGGACACGCGGCCGGAGACGGACATGTCCTGGGAGGCCTGCGGGGCGTGCCACAAGGAACAGTTCGAGAGCTTCATGAAGGTGGCGATGCACCGGCCGGCGCGGGACGAAAAGTCCCAGCTCACGAACCGCTCGCCCAATCCCTTCTGGGACAAGCTCATGGCGGGACACGGATTCACGAAGGAGCACAACCTGACCCGGAGCCACGTGAACATGCTGCCGGATCACCTGGTGGTGGACCGGGCGTACGGTGGAAGGTTCCAGGGCAAGAACGGCTGGAACTACATATTCGACAAGGGCAAGGCCTGGGACGTGCTGATGGACACCCAGCCGACCGCGACGGTGCATAGATCTTTTATCACCCAGGGCGCGGCAGCGGCAAACCCGGTCTGCCTGCAGTGCAAGTCCCAGGACCAGATCCTGAAATGGTCGTACATGGGCGACAAGGTCGATGGCAAGACGACCTGGGACCGCACGTCGCTGGTACCGGCCTTTGTCAAGGACCTGAACCACGGCCTGAACTGCTTCTTTTGCCACGATCCCCACGCGGCGAAGCCGAGGATCGTGCGCGACGGCCTGATCCAGGCCCTGACCCGGGACGCGAAGGACACGCTTTGGCACAAGGACGAGAAGCGCACGGGGATCAAGGTCATCGACATGGGCCTTCGCGGCTTCAACCGCAAGATCGCGATCCTCGACAAGTACGATACGCGGCTGCAGTGCGGCCAGTGCCATGTGGAATACAACTGCAATCCCGGCACGGACCCCAAGACCGGCGAGGCGGTGACCATGAAGGACCAGAGGACGAACCACTTTCCTTACAAGGACGTGCTCGGTCTCTATGACCACTATGTGAACCAGGTGAGCTTCCTCGACTTCAAACACGCGCTGACCGGCGGTCTCCTCTGGAAGGCCCAGCATCCCGAAGCGGAGACGTATTACAACTCCAAGCATGCCAAGGCGGGCGCGGGCTGCGATTCCTGCCATACGCCCAAGATGAAGAACAAGAAGACCGGAAAGACCTTTACGTCCCACTTCGCAGTATCGCCGCGGGTCCAGCTGAAGGAGACCTGCCTGTCCGCCAAGTGTCATCCGAAGTGGACCGAAGAAGAGGCGAAGTACTCCATCGATTCCATCAAGGCCTTCGGCAAGGGCAAGATGCGCAAGGCCGAGTTCTGGCTCTCGTCGCTCATCGACAAGATCGTGGAGGGCAAGAAGGCCGTGCTACCTGACGATGTTATCAAGAAGGCCCAGGACCATCACCTGAAGGCCCACATCCTCTGGGAGTACTGGACCGCCGAGAACTCCGATGGCTTCCACAATCCCGAGCTGGCGCGCGAGTCACTGACAAAGTCCGTGGACGAGTCCATGGCCGGCATCAAGGTCATCAACGATGCGATGGGAGCGAAGACGGCATCGGCCGCGCCAGTGACAAAATAAGGACGCGCACTAGAGAGACCATGCGGGCGGGGAAAGCTCTTCCCCGCCTTTTTTTTCCGCGGATGATCCGTAGAATACCACAACCCGTTGATTATTAGGCTGTTCAGGTCCCCCGGGGTATTTTCAGGGTACTCCCTGCTTTTTATGCAAATTTTCTTGAATTTACAGGATAAATAAGGCATAATTCCCATGGTGCGTTTCACTATGCAGCATTGGATGCCGGTTTGCTGGCGACGGGTATAGCATGGCAAGGAGAGAGAGTATGGCATTAGAAAAGAAGAATGTTGTCGCGCTGCTGTTGATCACGATGCTTTTCGCGACGTCTGCGCCGGTGCTCGCGGCTGAAAAAAGCGGATCCCTCGAGACCCTCAGGCAGTATGTCGCTGATCTTAAAAAGAACCCCGAGAACGCCGAACTTCGGGAAAAGACCATTAAGTATTCCCAGACGTTCAAACAGAAGCCGCCGGTGCCGGAAGATTACGAGCGGCATTTCTCGCGCGGCACTGCGTACCTGAAAAAAGCGGCGGACAGCGAAGGGTACATGAAAGCGATGGACGAGCTCCGTGCGGCCGTCGCGGTCGCCCCCTGGCTTGCCGAGGCCTATGAGAACCTTGCCCAGGCGCAGGAAAAGGCCGGTCTGTTCGCCGAGGCCATCCAGAGCCTGAACTTTACGCTTCTCGCGGACCCCAACACAAAGAACGCGCGGGAGATAAAGAACCACACGTACGAACTTGAGGTCTATGCGGAAGATGCCAAACAGGCACTGAAGACCTCCCCGAACGTCGCCCCGCTGGCGACCCCTCCGCCGACCCCGGTGAAGGCGGCCCCGGTGGCCAAGAAACCGGTCGCTCCGGAAAGGAAGACCAACCCCAAGGCCTTCGTGGGCAGCTGGTCCTATAAGGACACGGCGCCGCGCGGCGGGGAACTGCTTACCACGCAGGCGTTCACCATCAACATGGGCTCGGACGGCAGGCTCATCGCCTCGGCGCCCCGGAGAAGCACCGGTGCCGTCGGCACGGTCACGGTCTTCGAGCTCGATGATGACTCCATCCGGATCCAGATCACGTGGAAGGTTGCCGGCCTCACCTCCTACTGGAAGACGGAGGATTACGATCTTGCCCTGTCCGACAACGAGTCCAAGCTGAAGGGGACCTACCGGATCAAGAGCAGCGGCAAGGGAGAATTTGCCGAGGACAAGGTATTTTTCAAGCAGTGACCGTCCTGGTCTGATCGACGATCTTTATCAATGCTGCGAGCTGCTGAAGCGAACCTTCAGCAGCTTTTTTATTTACTGTGTCCCGCAGTATGGATGCGGAGCATAGCAACCAAAAAACATTTGGACACGGAAAGATCGGATGAACATCAGATCAGAGCGGATATGATCGAACATACGTCCCTCATGAATAGAATGAAGTGCATTCCCCGGCAGCATCCGTTTTAATCCGGTCCGTATCAGATCAGATCCGTGTCAAAAGCCTTTTTCAGATCCAAAGGGGTTTACCGGCACCATGGAGCAGACAGGTCGCACGAGGATCATCATCGTTCTTCTGGGGGCGTCAGCCGCTCTTTTCCAGGTGATCGCCCTCCGTGAGTTCATGGCCGTTTTCTCGGGGAACGAACTGGACCTCGGGATCACCCTCGCGGTATGGCTCCTTGCGGTCGGAGCCGGCAGCGCGTCCGCGTCGAACATGAAGCATCCGCGCGCCCTGGGGTTCGTGGTCCTGCTCACAGGCCTTGCGGCGCAGCCGCTTCTCTCCCTTGTACCGCTCATTCGCATCGCCATCGGACTGGAGCCGGGCGAGATCGTTCCGCTGTCCACCACCGTCATGGCCACGCTCGCGGTCCTCGCCCCGTTGTGCATCCTCGTCGGCATGCAGTTCCCTCTTGCGGTCCGGGCACTGGCGGGGAAGGCGTCACGGGTGTATCTCCTGGAGGCCACGGGCGCGTTCCTGGGGGGCGTGTTGTTCACGTTCCTGCTCTCGGGAAGGATCGCGACCCCGGCGCTCCTGACCGCCATGAGCATGGTCTCCCTGGTCCTCGGGGCGGTCCTGCTCGGGAGGAAGTCCCTCGCCCTGCTGATCGTTGTTCCGCTCCTGGTTTCCTTCGGCCTGTCCCGGCTGCGAATGGCCGCGACCGATGAGAAGGCCGTGCCGGTCAGCAGGACCGAGTCGCGGTACGGGGCGATCGAGGTGTTCCAGGCGCACGGGCAGTTCAACGTGTTCTCCTCCGGCAAATTCCAGTTCTCCTATCCCGATGCCCAGACCGATGAGCTGAGGGCCCATCTGCCGCTCACGCTCCATCCCGCCCCCGGGCGCGTCCTGCTCGTCGGGGGATCATTGGGCGTCGCGCGGGAGGTCCTGAAATATCCCGGCATCATCGTTGATTTCATCGAGCTCGACCCCGAGCTGGTCCGGGTTTCCCTCGCCCTTCTTGCGCCGCGGGACCGCGAGGCGCTCAGCGACAAGAGGCTCTCGGTCCTGACGTCCGATGCCCGGCGGTTCATCAAATCGCTGAACGGGCCAGCCTATGACCTCGTGATCCTGAACCTTCCCGAACCGACGACGGCCGGCCTCAACCGGCTCTATACGGTGGAGTTCTTCGGCGAAGCGAGGCGCGCAATGAACGAGAACGGAATGATCGTCGTGGCCCTCCCCGCGTCGTTCGGCTACGTGGGGAAGCGGTTGCGGACCGCCAACGGCGCGATCGCGTCATCGCTCCGGCTGGTCTTTCGCACGGTCGCGCTGTCCTCGGCGGAGTATGGCCTTCTGGCCGCTTCGGACGGGGCGATCGAGACCAGCGCCGCCGAGCTCCGGAAACGGCTGCGCGAGCGGGACCCCCGCATGGACCACTTTCATCAGTACGTGCTGGATGACGCCTTCGATCCGATGGCGGTCGAGCTGCACCGTGCTCGACTGGGAACCGATGCCGCGCACAATACGGACATCCGTCCCCTTGCCTACCGCTACAACCTCCTCGTGTGGGCGGACCTGCAGCGAAGCGGTCTGCTGACCTGGTTCGTGGAGCAGGGCGGCATCGTGGTACTGGCGGCCATGGCGATGTGTGTTGCCGCCGCCGCCGCCGTCTGGAAGCGGAGCAGGGGCGTGGCGTACTCCGTGTTCCTGTCCGGGTTTTCTGCCATGTCCTTTTCCGTCATCATCCTGCTCGCGTACCAGAGCGCGTTCGGTCATGTATATGAGCGGGTGGCGCTTCTGACCGCCCTGTTCATGGCGGGCAGCGCCGGGGGGGCCTGGCTCGTGCGGGACGTCGCCCGTCCGCTCTTCGCGCTCCGGATCTGTGAGGCCGCCGCGGTTCCGCTGCTGCTCGCGGTTCCGCTGTTCTTCGGGCATGAGGCGCTGTTCGCGGTGGTGACGGCATTGATGGGCATGCTCAACGGCGCGGTGTTCGGCGCCGCGGTGCACTGCCGGGGAGGGGAACATGCCGGCAGGTTGTACGGCCTGGACCTTGCCGGATCATTTCTCGGCGCCCTCCTGACCGCCATTATCCTGGTGCCGCTTTTCGGTATTCAGATCACCCTTCTCTTTGTGGTATCATTGAAGCTAATGTCCCTGATCGTTCTGGTTTCCATCGGCCATGAAGAAGCTTAGGACCATTCTGGCCTTCGTCGCCATCGTGTCGCTGGCGGCCGGCCTGTTCCTGCGGCAGGACGTCCGCGTTGACGAGCGCGCCGTACTCGTGGAGCTTGCGCCCGATGCCGCGTTCTCCGAGAAGGCCGGCTCTCCCCCTCACTACCGCTCGGACCGCGGAGCTGCGGCGTTCAACTCACACGACGTCAGGCCGGAGACCCGCGGCTATGCCGGGCCGATCAAGGTGCTCGTCGTTCTCGGGAGCGACGGCCGGATCAAGGGGCTCAAGATCCTGTCGCACCGGGAGACGAAGAACTATGTATATTATATGGAGACACCGGCGTATCTGGGCCGGTTCGTCGGCAAGAGCGTCTACGACCGCTTCGAGATCGACAAAGACCTGGACGGCATCAGCAAGGCGACCGTAAGCGTCGAAGCCCTGGCACGGTCTGTCCGGGATTCTTCGCGGGCTGTCGCGGCGAACGTGTATGGACTGCAGACGGCGTCGGAAGGCCACGTAAGCGCCGGCAGTTGGTCATGGCTGTGGTACGCACTGCTTGTCCTGTTCGGTGGTACGGGATATGTCCTGACGAGACAGGACCGGCGGTATCTGACCATGCGGGACATCAGCCTGGTCGCCGGTATGTTGATCATCGGTGTGTATCTCGCCAGCCCCTTCTCGGTCCTGCACCTGTTCAATCTGGCCCTCGGCCGGCCGTCATCGTCCCTGCTCTGGTATGTGCTGGTCGGCAGTACGCTTGCTTCCCTCCTGGTCGCCGGAAGGTTCTACTGCGGATGGCTCTGTCCCTTTGGCGCCTTGGCTGAGCTGGTCGGCAGGGTCCCGCTTCGGAAGTGGTCCCTCCCCGTGCGGCACGATGACCGGTGGCGGAAGCTCAAATATATCCTGCTGGTCCTTGTCACACCGGTGGTATTTCTGAGCGGACGGGTCGACTATGGGAATTACGAGGTGTACATCACGCTCTTTGCCGTCCACGGGAACGCGTTCGCCTGGACCCTGACCGGTCTCATGGTAATTGCGAACGTGCGGGTGCCGAGGTTCTGGTGCCGCTATCTCTGTCCGGTCGCCGCCGTGACCGGCATCCTCACCCGGCAGGAGCCCGCGTACGTCAGCAGGCACGACTGCCCCATGGGCAACAAACCGAATCCCGATACGTCGGAATGCATCCGCTGCAACCGGTGCCTGCATCGTGACGCGCCGGCCATCTCGCGATCCTAAGGAGAACGCCATGCCTGACCAGACCGATGTCCTCCCGTTCAAAGGAAGCACCCTCCGGGTGTCCGTCAATACGTTCCTCTATCTGCTGCTGTTCGGCCTGCTGGTCTCCTACGGCCTCATGGGCGCGAACTGGGCAAGCTTCTTTGCGCTTTCCCTCGCGGCGGTCCTGCCGGTGGCCGTGGTGATCACGCTTGTTACGGCATGGGGGAACCGGTTCTCCTTTGATGATGAGCAGGGCGCCATCGTGAAGCCCGGGCGGCGGCCGATCCCCTTCGGTCGGATCACGGGCATCTTCATCAATGAACGGCTCCGGTCGCTCGATGTTTTCATGGAGCAGGGGTGGCGGGGGACGACCTTCCTGATCGAGGCGCTCGATGCGTCCGAGCGCCGGCGTCTCGAGAAGGCGCTGGCAACGCGGCTTCCCGGCCTGCAGGTCCGGAACAAACGATGGACCACGGCTGTCGCAGTCGCGGTCATGCTCGCCCTGCTGCTGGCGGGATTCGGCGCCGCCCACGGATTTCTCTACAAACGCTTTCCGCAGCTGGCAAAGACCCCCCAGGCGGTGACCTGGGACGCGGAGAAGAGCAAAAAGCGGCCGCAGCTCGAGTACCTCGAGGACTTCGAATTCACGCTTCCCGCCGGGGTCAAACTTATCACCGACATGGGAAGCCAGATATTCTTCGAGGACAAGGTAAAGAAGCTCAAGGTCAAGGTCGCCGCGAACATCCAGCGGCCCGATCTCGCATCGTTCGAAACGCTGCTCCGCCGGGGAATGGGCGTCAGGGACTACTATGAACTGCTGGACCTGTCCTATCGTACCCGCATCGGCATCATACCGGTATTCCTCCGCTCGCTCGAGCTCCAGGGACTGGAGAACATCACGGTATATCGCGTAGGGCCGCCGCTCCTGCGCGGCTACATCACCCAGGGGACGCGCGAGGGAGAGGAGGAGACCCACATCGTTCTGGTCGGGGAGCGGCCGCACGAGGAGATCCATTTTTTCATCACCGGCCCGAAGCGGGCGCCGGAGGGCTTTATCAAGACCCTTGTGTTGAGCACGCGGGTGGTACAGCACCCGGGGATCTGAGACGCTTCCCTTTCATTCCCGAAAGAGGGATAATATGACCATCGGTGATCCTGATAGCAAGCCATGACCGACCAGAATAAATCAACACTGCTTCTCAGCGGCGCGTCCGTTCTCGTCCTGCTGGTCCTTTCCTCGAACGTCTTCCTGGACGACTATCTGGCCGGACTGGGCGAACGGGCCCGGAGGCGGATGCACTACGAGAACACGATCCAGAAGAGGGGGCTCGATCTGCACAAGGGCATGTACTGGAAGGAGAAGGAATGAAGCAGTGCGAAGTGCGGGGTGCGGAATGGATATAACAGACGCGGGGACAGTAAAGCAGACAAGGGGACAGGGGAACACGGGGAATAAGCCATGGCAGGAACGGTGCAATGCGAGCTCTGCCCCACCGAATGCGTGCTGGAGAACTACCAGGTGGGCGGATGCAGGACGAGGATCAACAAGGACGGCACGCTGTACAGCCTGGTGTACGGCAAGCCCTGCGCCGTTGCCGTCGATCCCATCGAGAAAAAGCCCTTCTATCATTTTCTGCCGGCGACCAAGGCCTTTTCCATCGCCACCGCCGGCTGTGTGCTGGGGTGCAAGTTCTGCCAGAACTGGCAGATCTCCCAGGCAAGCCCCGAGGACGTCGATCATCAGAACTTGCCGCCCGCCGACGTGGTCCGGCAGGCGATGTTCTATGGCTGCCGGAGCATCACCTACACCTACACCGAGCCGACGGTCTTCTATGAGTACATGGTCGACACCGCGCAGATCGCCCGGCAGTTCGGCGTCAGGAACACCATGCACTCCTGCGGCTACATCAACGAGAAGCCGCTGCGGAAGCTGGCAAAGCTGCTCGACGCCGCGGACATCGACCTGAAGGCATTTACCGAGGATTTCTACAGCAGGATCTGCGGCGGCAGGCTCAAGCCGGTGCTCGACGCGCTCGTCGTGCTCCGGCAGGAGAACGTGTGGCTCGAGATCACGAACCTCGTCATCCCGACGCTGAACGACGATCCGAAAAAGATCCGGGAGATGTGCGGCTGGATCGTGAAGAACCTCGGGCCCGACGTGCCGATCCACTTCTCCCGCTTTTTCCCCTATTATAAATTGAAGGACCTTCCCCCGACTCCCTTCGAGACCTTGAAGGACGCCCTGAAGGCGGCGCAGGACGCGGGGATGCGGTACGCCTATATCGGCAATATCCGGACCGAGGCGGAGAACACGTACTGCCACCGGTGCAGGAAGCTCCTCATCGAGCGGATCGGGTATCACGTGCAGCAGATAAACCTGACGGGCGGGAAGTGCCGCTCCTGCGGCACGGCCATCCCCGGGGTATGGAGCTGAAGAAAGAAGAAATAAAGACTTTGACACTGATTTACACTGAGAAAGGCTATGAAGGAGCATGATAAGGCTGCTTTTTATCATGCATCTTCCTCGTTTAGATCAGCTCTTATCCGCGTCAAAGATTACATAATTGTTCTTTCAGCGTCCTCAGTGTCTAAAAAGGGAGCATATATATAATGAAGATCAAGCGTCGTGAGTTCCTCGGGTTCTTCCTTATCGGCAGTCTCGTGAGCCTCGTCCTGAACAAGCTCGGCCTGAGACGGACGGAGCGGCCGAAAGAGGCCCTGTTCTGGCGGAGGAAGGTTTAGATGATCAGAAAAGGAACGATCACGATCCTCATGGCAGCCGTCCTTGCCGCGGCAGCGACGGTCATTCTGGCGTCCAAAGGGACGGTGAAGGAGCCCGCCGTCGCCGGTACGTTCTATCCGGGAGAGCGGGACGAACTCAGCCGGGCCGTTGACGGATTCCTTGCGAGCTCGGTCTCAACGCCCGCGGAAGGCAGGCTCATCGCGCTCATCGCGCCCCACGCGGGTTATATGTACTCCGGCCAGGTGGCGGCCTATTCCTACCGGCACCTGAGCGAGCGGAGCGTCGATACGGTCATTCTCATCGGAGCGAGCCACTTCTCCGCCTATGCCGGGGTCTCGATCTATGCCGAGGGATCGTGGCGGACGCCGCTGGGGAACGTGAAGATCAACGAGAAGATCGCGCGGTCGCTTCTCAATGAGAAGGCGGGGGTCACGTTCTTCCGCGACGCCTTCACAAAGGAGCATTCCCTTGAGGTCCAGCTGCCGTTCCTGCAGCGGACGGTCAAGGACCTGACGATCGTTCCCATCCTCATGGGCGCGCCGACGCAGGCGTCCTTCACGCATCTGACGGACCGGCTTACGGAAATAATCCGCAAGAACGACCGCGTGATCATCATTGCGAGCACCGACCTGTCGCACTACCACGGGTACGACGCGGCTGTCGTCAAGGACCGGAAGGTCATCGACGCTGTCGCGCGCATGTCCGTCGAGGACCTGCAGGGCCTGCTGTCCACCCGGGAAGGGGAGGCGTGCGGAGGAGATCCCGTGCTCCTTGCCATGCTTGTCAGCCGGAACCTCGGAGCGACGAACGGCGTCCTCTACCGGTATGCCAATTCCGGCGATGTGACCGGCGACAAGAAACGGGTGGTCGGATATACCGCCATGGGGCTCTACAAAAGCGCGCTCTCGCAACAGCAGAAGCAGGAGCTTCTTGCGTTGGCCCGGAAGACCGTCACCGAATATGTACGGCACAAGAGGACGCCCGAGCCGGTCGTGAAGGACGTCCGCCTTCAGGCAAACGGCGCCACGTTCGTGACGATCAACCGGGACCACCGCCTGCGCGGCTGCATCGGGAACATTCAGCCGGTCATGCCGCTCTACCGGTCGGTCATCCGGAACGCCGTCGCCGCGTCGTCGCAGGACCCGCGCTTCCCGCCCATGACCACGCGGGAGCTTGAAGGCGCGGAAATAGAGATCACCGTCCTCTCGCCGCTCGAGCCGCTCGACGACGTAAAGAACATCCGGATCGGTGTCCACGGGCTGTATCTTGTCAAGGGCCCGAACGGCGGCATCTTTCTTCCTCAGGTGCCGGTCGAGCAGGGATGGGACCTGCCGACCTACCTTGAACAGCTTTGCTTCAAGGCGGGGCTGCCCAGGGACGCCTGGAAGGACAAGGACACACAGCTGTTCAGTTTTTCCGCGGACATCATCAAGTAATGCAGGGCATCCGTGAACGCTCTTGACAAAAGAACGATTTACAGGCATAAACTAAACAGTTCTGCGCGAGGATGAATAAGCAATCGTTCTGCCGGTCAGTATCGCGAGGGGGCCCCATGGACAATGAGATCCGTATTGTTTACATCTACAAGTTCAAGGACGGAACGACCAAGCATTTCGACCTCCGCCTCGATGCGTCGAACCTCCTGCTCATCGCGAAGCAGCCCGAGGACCTTCCGCTCTGGGCCATGCTGCCGTTCAGCAAATGCTCCATCTGCCCGCTGAGCGAGAAGGACCATGTGTACTGCCCGATCGCGGCGAACTTCGCCGGCATCGTGGAGGAGTTCAAGAACTTCCTGTCCCATGAGCGGGTCAGCGTGACCGTGGCCACTGAAGAGCGTTTCTACGGGAAGGAGACCACGGTGCAGGGCGGCCTGAGCCCCCTGCTCGGCATCATCATGACCACGGGCGGGTGCCCCATCATGGAACAGCTCAAGCCCATGGTGCGGTTCCACCTTCCCTTCGCGTCCCTCGATGAGACGATCTTCCGCGGGGTCACCATGCACCTCACCGCCCAGTACTTCCGCCACCAGGACGGCAAGGAAGCCGCATGGTCCCTCGACGGCCTCCAGAAGATCTATACCGAGGTGGGCCAGGTCAACCGGGACTTTGCCAACCGCATGCGCGCCGCCGCCAAGAAGGACGCCAATGTGAACGCATTGGTGAACCTCGATGTGTTCGCGAGCATGATGACCCTCGCGGCCGAGGACACCCTGAGCAGGCTGAAACCATATTTTTCGGCGCTGCTCAAGGAGTGAACCAGCAGATCAAATAACCACGGATGACCAGAAGTAGGCGCCTCGCAGCGACACGGATCTTCTGCTTCAACTATAATTTACCGCCTAAGTCACCCATCAGAACACAAACGGTATCCTTTCATCGCTGTTCTTTCTTTGTTACCTTTCTTGCTTGCCCAAGAAAGGCAACCCAATCCCTGGCGACATATGATGATAACCAGGGTTAGTCGCCGGGGGGCCGCTTTATCGGGAGCCTGCGGCTCATTCTGTCGGTTCTCCTCAGAAGGGCGCCCAGCGAAAATCCTTTACGGCATGCTCGGTCGTCGATAGCTAAGTACCCCCTCCCTTTTTCCCTCTCCGAAGATGATGCCCCCTCACCTCTTATCCTCTCCGGACGATGAAGCCCCCTCTCCCTTTTTCCCTCTCCCACAATGGGGAGAGGGGCAGGGGTGAGGGTCTTGTGCAGGACGGAAGGAGAGGGTGAGTCTCTATCAACGGGCAGGGGTGAGGGGCGGTTATGATCTGGAAACTCGCCCTTCGGGCTCAGACAGTCCGAAATGCTTAACCCTCGTCCTTGGTCGCCTGCCTGGATTTTCGCACGGGACTGCAGGGTCGCCAGAGTCAGGAACAAGGCTTTAAGTCTTTGACGTACCCAAGCGCAGGGTAGTCTGGTGCGAAACTGTGCGTATGCATGCCCCGACGAGCACTGGGATAACCACCGACTCGAAAGCAGCGCGGCCGCAGGGGAAGCGCTGCCGGACAAGGGACAATGAACAGGAGAATGTGACATCTCTTCCTGCATGCTTAGCACAGCGAGCCACCGGGCTGCCCAAAAAAAAGAATCATGATTCCCCATAAACCCAGGTCCATTATTTTTCACCCCAGCTCCCTTTCGCCGCACGGACATTCCAGAGAATCTAAATAAAAAAGGCCGGGAGTGTATCCCGGCCTTTCGTGTTTTTTGTGCTTTTAGGTTCGAGCGATCATTTACCCGCGGCGATGATCTTCCTGACATAGAGCTGCTGCACGATGGACAGCACGTTGGAAAGCGTGATATAGAGCAGGAGGCCGGCCGGCAGCCACGCGAACAGGAAGATGAAGGCGACGTTCATGAACATCATGATCTTCTGCTGCTGCGGATCGACGGACGTGGAGGTCATCTTCATGGTGAATACCATGCTGACGCCCATGAGCACCGGCAGGATGTAGAAGGGATCGTAGACCGACAGGTCCTTGATCCAGAAGGGGATGAACGACGCCTGCCGCAGTTCGATGGAAACGCTCAGCACATTGTAGAGCGCCACGAAGAACGGAAGCTGCAGGAGCATGGGAAGACACCCTCCCATGGGATTCACCTTGTGCTCCTTGTACAGCCGCATCATCTCCTGGTTCAGCTTCTGGGGGTCCTTCTTGTGCTTCTCCCGAAGCGCGGCCATCTCCGGCTGGATCGCTTTCATCTCTTCCATGGCCGTGGCGCTCTTGAGCGAGGGGTAGAACAGGATGATGCGGACCACGATGGTCAGCAGGATGATGGCGATGCCGTAGTTCCCGGTGAACACGTAGAACTGCTGCATCAGCCAGAACATCGGCTTGGCCAGGAGTCCGAACCAGCCGTAGTCCACCATCGTCTCGAGCCCTTTGCCGTAGGCCGCGAGGGCGGTGAAGCTTTTGGGTCCGGCATAGAGCGTGAGCGTCCGCGATTCCGGCTTATCCTTGACGAGGAGCTCGGTGTTCAGGAGGTCCCCGATCTCCTTGGGGGCGGACGTCTTTTTCGTGGTGAAGATGCCCTGCCCGCCGTACAGCACGGTGGCGGTGAAGTACTTGTCCTCCTGCCCGACCCAGTCGATGGCGCCGGCAAACTGCTTCTCGCCCTTGATGTCATCGCTCTTTTCCCGCACGGTCTTGCCGTCCACGATCGCCACGATGCCGACGCGGCCGGCTGCGTCGGAGCTGATCTTGTCCGAGATGCCGAAGTCCGTGCCCAACGCGACCGTGTAGCCATCCACACCCCTGGTGGCGATGGCGACATCGACCTTGAACTCAGTATTATGGAAGGTCAGCTTTTTCTCGATGGCGATGCCCGCCGGTCCGGTATAGCTCAGGACCAGCGTCTGGGACTTCTTGTCCTTGTCCAGCCGGATGGATTCCGTGCTCGGATGGAACTCGACGGCCGACAGGTTGCGAAGCGCCTTGTCGGTAGGCGTGATGGTCAGGGGGGCGACGAGGTCCTCGCGGTTCATCCGGTCATAAAGGGTAAAGAGCTGCACGTTCCCCAGGACCGGTTTCGGCTTCGCGACCTGCGCCGGGCCGGTGAGCTTGTGCCAGAGCACCATGACGCCAACCTCTTCCTTGTTCGCGTCGCGGTACTGCTTGAGCTCCCACTTGGTGATCACTCCGCCGGCCGTGTTCACGACCGCCTTGAGCACGTCGGTCTCGATCACGATGTCCCTGCCCTTGGTGGCAACGGGAATGACCGTGGCGACGCCTGCGGGTCTCACCTTGGCCTTGGCCGCCGGCGCTTTTTCCTCAACCGTTTCCCTGGTGGCGGTCTGCGGTTCCGGCGGCGCCTGTTCGATGGGCGGAGCGAAGAAACGGAAATACGTCATCAGTACGAGCATGGACAGGCCAATGGCCAGGATATATCTGCGAGTTTCCATGAAACCTCCGGATAACTAATTAAAACAAGTATTACCACAGAGACACTGAGGCACAGAGGACGGCAACGTAATAATCAATTTTTGGGTTTTAATACCGGAATCAAGCCGTTGTCTTTTGACTTTCTCTGTGTCTCAGTGCCTCCGTGGTGAAAAGAATATCTTATCTTTCGTTTTGGATCACTTCACCGGGTCGTACCCGCCGGGATGGAAAGGATGGCATTTCGCGATACGAACCACGGTCATCCCGATGGCAGTTAGTGTCTTTTTTTTCTCAAATGCTTCGATTGCGTATTCGGAACAGGTGGGAACAAAACGGCAGGCCGGCGGGCACAGGGGAGAAATGTACCGCTTATACAGTCGAAGGAAGAAAAGGATCAGCGTCTTCACTGCCGGTTGCCTTCTGCTCTCTGGTCGATGACGGCGGACCGCTGAAGCGCCCGGGTCACCGCCTTCAGGACCTGGTCGTACGGGAGGTCCGCGAGACCCTGTCGGGCCACGAAGACCAGATCATAGCCGGCCGCGTATTCGCCAAGGACCTTCGTGATGCAGCTCCGGACCTGTCTCCGGAGGCGGTTCCTGACGACCGCGTTCCCCAATTTCTTGCCGACGGAGATCCCGACGCGAAAATTAGCGCCGTCGTTCTTCTTATAAAAAAGAGAAAGACCGTCGATTGACAGCCTTTTCCCCTTCATGGTCGCTACGAATTCTGTGTTTTTCCGTATCCGCTCGCTTTTCCTGTATGCGTACGGCATTGAGCTCCCGCCGCGCGGTTAGACCGAGAGGCGCGCTCTTCCCTTGGCTCTCCGGCGGTTGATGGCCTTTCTTCCGCCTGCCGTGCTCATCCGCTTCCGGAAGCCCTGCGACCGCTTCTGCTTGAGATTGCTTTTTTGTGCTGTAGTTTCAGACATTTCCCTGCTCCTTGGCTGATTTTGAGTAGGGGCGTATTATAATCGAAACGGTAAATAAGTCAAGGGAAAAACAGGGCATTACCTGTTGTTGCACGGTCGCGGCACCGGCAGGGCGATAGGGCCTGCCCCATGCTGATTTCTTCCTTATATAGCACCCTATATAGCACCCTGCAGCAGGGGAACGGGGGAGGTGAAAGGCGAAAGGGGGAAGGAGTCCTAATGGAACGATCTTTTTCCCCATCTCTCCATCTTTCTCTTCCTTTCTCCTTAACAGGCTGTTGAAAAACCTTTTTGGGGGTCTTTGCGAGCGAAGCGAAGCAATCTCGTCGTTCATTAAATCAAGAACTTATAGATTGCTTCGTCGCTTTCGCTCCTCGCAATGACGGCGAACGTTGACTTTTTCAACACCCTGTTAAAGGTTTGACCGCCTTTCTTTTGCATTTTATCCAAAGCTCAAGCCGGATTCGCATGGTTGCAAGCGAATATCCGTATGGGTGTTATACAAATTCAACGACTTACGCTTTGGCACGGTCTCTGCAATATACAGGGCAGAAGCGCAATGAGAAACACTAAGGAGGTAGAAAAATGAAGACCACAATCGCAAAAAAGGGTGCATACATCGGAGCAGGCGCAGGACTGGTGCTCTTCGCGATCTTCGGACTTCTCCCCGGAAGCCTTCTGGGCGGCGCGGCCGGGATCAATGTAGCAGGCTGGCTCTTCGGCCTTCCGCTTGAGCCGGGCATCATCTCCCGGGCCATCGTGCTGATCGCGATGCTGGTGGGCGTGCTGGTCGCCGGGATCGTGATCGTAACGGCAACCACCACGGTGGGCTGGCTGGCGGGCAGGATGCTCGACGGTTCGGCGGCGCATGAGCACAAGGAAGCGGCAGCGCATAAGTAAGTTAAGAAGACAGACAACAGACTAGAAACTATAAAAAACTTTGATAAAGGAGATACGACAATGAAGAACGAAACAGTAAAGACGGGCATGAAGATCGGAGCGGTGGTGGGCGGGATCCTGTTCCTGGCATTCGGGGTGATGGCGGGCTTCTACTTCGGGAGCTACGGCACCCTGTTCATCCTCCAGAAGCTGATGGGCGGGACGGTTGAGCCGACCCTCTTCGTGCGGGCGGCCATCGTGGTCGGCATCGGGGTGGGCATCGCGGCCTCGGCGACGGTGAGCATCGTGACGGGCGGCCTGCTCGGGACGGTGATGGGTTTCGTGGTATCCGCGCCCAGGATCCTGCAGGAGAAGAAGGCGGCTGCGGCGGCAGCGAAGATCTAGCAACAGACAACCAGACGACAGACCAAAGGCGGTGGGGGAGCAACCCTCACCGCCTTTTTCGTTTTAGATTTATTGCGTCCGTGTCCCCGGTCCTGCATTCGAAATGACCGCCAAGCTCGCCGCCTCTCCGCTTCTGCTTTACTGTCACCTTGTCTGATTCTCATGTCCCCTTGTCCGCCTTATCTGCCCCTTGCAATTCCCTGCACTTTGTAATATTCTCAATCCACATCAAGAGCCCACCAAGAGCGGATCACCAGCCAGAAACAGACATACCATCAGGGCCGGAAGACAGAGCCGAAAAAAGATTAACAGGATGATTTCTCTGATATGACCCGAAAGCTTGAAGATATACAGAAAAAGATCCTCGACTTTCGTAACGCTCGCGACTGGGCGCAATTCCACGATCCCAAGAACCTTGCCGAAGCCCTCTCCATTGAAGCAGGGGAGCTGCTTGAAAACTTCCTCTGGAAGACGACCGAGCAGTCTCGCAACCTCTCCGCAGAAGAACTCAAGAACGTAAAAGAAGAGCTTGCCGATATCTTTATTTTTCTCACCTATCTCAGCGAGGAGTACAAGATTGATTTGTTCAAGGAAGTTGAAAACAAGATCGCTCACAATGCTGCTAAGTACCCGGTGGAAAAAGCGAAGGGGTCTGCTAAGAAATATACTGATCTGTAACGAATGGGATCATTATGAAATTCTGGGTCGGCGTAACTGACAACAACTGGTACGATTTTCTCTCCCGACTCAAGCCGGAAGAAGTAAATTTCTGGCAACCGGGCGGAAGCCAGGTATTTCGCGCCGTTGATCAGTTTGCACCATTTCTTTTCAAACTCCACCACCCAGATAATTATATTGCCGGTGGTGCGTTCTTCGTGAAGCAATCGTTTCTTCCCTTGTCGTTCGCCTGGGAAACATTCGGACAGAAGAATGGCACGCCTGATTTTGAGACATTAAGAAAGAAGATCACAGCCAAGAGAAAGGATAGTGCTTCTGACCCAACTATCGGCTGCATTCTTCTAGCACAACCGTTTTTCTTCTCACGCGAGGAATGGATACCAGCACCTGAGGATTTCAGCAAAAACATAGTACAAGGCAAAACGTACGATATGAGGGATGCCGCAGGTGCACATTTATGGAATCAAGTTCGAGAGCGATTGGATCGGGCGAATGTGCTTGTGGAGGAACAAACAGCAGAAGAGCCCGCACGTTACGGTAATCCGGTATTGATAAAACCACGGATTGGGCAAGACATATTTAGAGTCTTGGTGACGGAGGCATACAGTCGTCGCTGTGCAATTTCAGGTGAGAAAACATTGCCTGTGCTTCAGGCTGCGCATATAAAACCATACGCTGAATCAGGTCCGCACAAGATTGAGAATGGATTGCTGCTTCGTGCAGATATGCATATTCTTTTTGATAAAGGCTATCTCACCGTTACTCCGGATTTTCATACCGAGGTAAGTAAGCGGATTGAGACTAATTTCCAAAACGGCAAAGAATATTATAAGTTTCATGGAAGAAGACTTGAGGTCCTCCCTGAACAGCAGAAAGAAAGGCCATCAGCAGATTTTCTGCGTTGGCATAACGAACACAGATTCATAGCATAACTACTTATCCTTTCGGATTAAGGGAATAAGATGGATAAACCATTTCAGCGAAAAGGTGCGGAAAACTTTGGGGGACGTTCGTTCTCAGAGTGCATTGCGGCGGGATGGATCAAAGGCCAGTTTCTTTGCACGCGACATCGAATTGATTCTGTGAGATGTGAAAAGGCGGCATTCGGATTGCGGATTGCGGATTGCAGATTTTGGATTGCGGAATGAAATGCGCAGTAAGATGAGGTTGGCATGTCGGATATATATGGAATCGAATGTACATTGCTCGGAGTTTCTTGGGGCCAGGTTTATATTGGTGCACTTTGTATAGATGAAGAAAAAATAAAGATTATTGAGGGGAAGAAGGAGACCGTGCAGTGAGCATCTTGAGCACAAGCCTCGATCAGTTGCAGCAATGGCTCAGCGAACCAGAGGGCACGAACCTCGAATTCAAGGAAGCCAAAACCAACTTCCATTTCGAGAAACTGGTGCAGTATTGCGTGGCTCTCGCCAACGAGGGCGGAGGCAAGATTATTCTTGGCGTGACGGATCTGCGCCCGCGCAGAATTGTCGGGACAACAGCCTTTGCAGAACCGGGCCGTACCGAGGCGGGTTTGTACGATCGTTTGTCGCATCGCATTCCAGTGGAGGAAATACATACCGCTGAAGGACGCGTGCTGGTAGTACATGTGCCGCCACGTCTACCGGGCACGGCCTGGCAGATCGAAGGGAGTTTTCTGAAACGCGCTGGGGATGAGCTTATCGGAATGGCCGACGCGGAGCTGCGCACTCTCTTCGCCGAAACAGGACCGGACTTTTCGGCAGAGCCCTGCCCCGGAGCAGTCCTTGCTGATTTGTCATCAGAAGCTATTTCAACGTTCCGCGCTCGCTGGGCAAAGAGAACACGCGACGAGCGGAAAGCCGGCTGGTCTGATATCGAAACATTGACCAATGCTGAACTGTTGGTGGATGGACAGGTAACCTATGCGGCATTGATCCTGCTCGGTACCCGCGCCGCACTGGGACGGTGGCTCGCGCAGGCTGAGCTGGTCTTTGAGTACCGCTCTTCTGATGCTTCCGGTCCCGCTGCGGATCGTGAGGAATTGCGCGAAGGATTCTTTGCCTACAATGAAGCGCTTTGGGATAAGATCAATTTACGGAATGACAAACAGAGTTACCAGGATGGCTTGTTTCGAGTCGAAATTCTGACATTCGATGAGGTATCCGTACGCGAGGCTTTGCTTAATGCCGTTGCGCACCGGGATTACCGCTTGGGTGGTTCGATATTTATGCGACAATTTCCGCGACGTCTCGAAATTGTAAGCCCAGGCGGGTTGCCTTCCGGCATTACACCGGAAAATATCATTGATCAGCAGAATCCGCGCAATCGGAGACTGGCGGAAGCATTGTCTAAATGCGGATTAATTGAACGGTCGGGCCAGGGCATGAATCTGATGTTCGAGTCCGCTATCAAACAGGGTAAACCGCTGCCGGATTTCACAGGGACATCTGAACACGAAGTCAAACTGACGATAAAGGGTGTAGTCGAAGATCCCGCGTTTGTGAGGTTTATGGAGCGTCTCGGCGCAGAGAGACTGAAAAGTTTTTCCACGTATGACTTTCTGGCTTTGGAATATGTATGCCGCGAGAAACCATTGCCTGAACACCTGAAAGCAAGAGTCCCCGGATTGGTCGAACTTGGTGCGATTGAATCCGTGGGAAGAGGCAGAGGCACTCGATACATTCTATCTCAATCGCTTTATTCTGAATTGGGCGCACAAGGAGTCCATACGAGGAAGAGAGGGCTTGATCACGAAACAAATAAGGCGCTCATTGAAAAACATTTACGCAAGCAAGGCGCAGTTGGCGCTCCAATTTCCGAATTACGGCAAGTGCTTCCCGCGCTATCAGATAGCGGCATCAAACGGTTGCTTAGTGAGATGAAAAAAGAAGGCCGGGTGAAGGTTGAAAGCCGAAAAAGATGGTCTCGATGGCACGCAATTCTATAGCGCACATTCAGAATTGTGAGCTATAGAAACTTCAAAGATTTTTTGCGAATTCGTAATAAAACAGCAACTTATATGGCTCGGGTAGGCGGATTCTATCATTTATCCGTGAACACGGAAAAAGGGCGCTAAGTACGTTCTGCCGTAAAGGTTATTTGGCGGATTATTTGGATACTTTTATCCAAATAAGGGGGGGGCTGTGGGGGACATCCTATAGTCCCCCTGTCAAGAGCAAGTTTCTTTCGCTGAAGTTACAACGCGATAAC